>ERZ807291.18-NODE-18-length-232381-cov-9.426500_pt1 | contig 232381 bp, 219 predicted proteins | sample MGYA00521257_ERZ807291 | MGnify/ENA primary metagenome ERZ807291 (study PRJEB31413, sample SAMN03169783) | marine metagenome | biome: Marine; feature: Water; material: Subsurface seawater | place: North Sea | collected 2011-04-28 | depth 1 m m ... | reverse complement strand
TGGATCGCTAATCCGGTAAAACCTCTTTCAAGAACTGTCCATCTAAGGGAAACACTCCAGTTGGCATCAGTAAGGTCAAGAAATTCTGTTACTGCACCACCATCTTTAATTGTGTATAAAATACCTTGAAGAGCATTTACAAAATAACGATCACCACCTGGTTCAGTTTCCAGGTCCATCGCCAAGGCTGACTCCCCGTCTATGCTAGGTAATGTTGCAAATTCTTTATAACCGACGACAATAATATCATCATTTGCTTCAATGGGTTTGCTAAAAGGATTATTAGTCATTTGTGCAAATAATGAGGAAACTGGAAAAATAAGTATAAATAATGCAGCGACTACTTGAAGAGAAAACAACAATAATCGTTTCTTTGATGGTACTATCAAGTTGTGTAATAAATCTGTCATTTTGAATTCTCCTATTTACAATTAATAGTTTTGAAAAAGTTGCGCATTTCTTTGATCATTAGAATATAGCTTACTTCAATTAATTTATACGGTCAATTTAGCTACCTAAAAACCCCTGTTGGGCTCTAGTGTCCGGCTGCAAAATTATCCTCAGCGCGATCATCAGCTGCTCCTTCTAAACTACCATCATCTTTAACCAATATTGCGTTAACTCTGCCAAGCCCCAATGGAAACATGGGCCATGGGATAGGAATATGACCTTTTGATATAAGATTACCAAGCGTTGATAGGTTAGTTGATCCTTTTTCCAAGACCACAACATCAGGTAGCCACTGACTATGAGTTTTTTTAGCGTCCACTGCTTCCTGCATTGACATACCGTAGTCGATAACATTACTGATTGATTGATAGACAACAGTTATGATCGTTGAGCCGCCGGGTGAACCCACAACCATGAATAGTTCACCATCTTTTTCCAGAATGGTTGGCGACATGGAACTGAGCATTCGTTTTTCTGGCTGTATGGAATTTTTTTCATTTCCCACAAGACCAAATTGGTTTGCGACACCTGCTTTAACACTAAAATCATCCATCTCGTTGTTTAAAAAAAATCCTGCACCATCTACGACTACTTTAGATCCAAACATACCATTTAGCGTCGTTGTGATGCTCACTGCATTGCGCCATTTATCGACAATTGAAAAGTGTGTGGTTTCGAAACTTTCTATGGTGGAGACTGCTCCAGGCTTTATATCCTGACTGTCAGTTTTATTCTGGGCGTCAATATCACTATTGCGATTCTGGATATAACCTGGCGAGGTCAGCCGCGCCACATCCACCTCAACAAAATCAGGGTCTCCAAGCCACTCTGCCCGGTCAGCATATGCACGCCGCTGCAATTCAGTCATATAATGAATATGTGAAGTGGAGTTATGGTCCCACTGAGCCATATCTATTTGTTCGGCCCCTTTCAAAAGCTGGACAAGGGAAACCCCACCACTACTGGGTAGTGGCATGGTGATTACCTTATGCCCTTTGAAACTTGTTTCTATGGCTTCTCTCCAAACGGCAGAATATCGATTTAGATCTTCATGGGTAATTAAACCATCAGATTTAATCATTTCTGCAACGATTTTATCTGCAACAGAACCGCCATAAAACCCTTCTCGTCCATTAATCGAGATAAGTTTGAGTGTATTGGCCAAATCGGGAAAAGTAATATGATTTCCTTCCTCCCATTTATCTTGGGCGAGCACTGTAATCCCTTTATGATTATTATCTTCAAACGACCCGTAAGAACTATTCAGCGATCCAGCTCCCTGAGAGGTAAGCTTAAACCCCTTCTCTGCAAGACCAATTGCTGGTGCAACTAAGTCTGCCCAATTCATGGTGGCAAATTTTGAGTGGATCTGAACCATTCCGTCTACGGTTCCAGGTACGCCAACCGCAAGATGTCCTTCTTGGCTTAACCCGGAGATTACATCGCCCTTTTCATCAAGGTACATATCCTGATGAGCGGCAATCGGTGCTTTTTCCCTAAAATCTATGCTCCCAACGGATCCGTCTGTTTGTCTATGGACCATAAAGCCACCGCCTCCAATATTACCAGCCTGTTGGTAAACTACAGCAAGGGCAAAATTGACGGCAATTGCGGCATCATAGGCATTTCCGCCTTGTTTCAATATCTTGTTACCTATTTCTGATGCAAGGGGATGTGCAGATACAACCATGGCATTTGCCCCTATTGTACCTTCCCGAGAATTTGGTTTTTGTTGCCAATAAACAATCTGATGGCTTAGCATGAAAATAACCAGCAAAGTTAAAAGGGTAACAATCAAATATTTGAAAAATTTTACAAACTTACTTTTCATTTTATTCTTTCATTTAATATTATCACTGTACATTATGTCTTTTGCCGCCATTATTGCAAATATTGTTTGATATTATAAGGTTTTGTCCATGAATATAAAAATAGAGAAACACGCCTTCCCTTACAAGAAGCCTTTTGTAATAACAGGCTATACATTTACGACGTCAAATACCGTTAGGGTAATTCTAGAAGAGGATGGGTTTATTGGTCGTGGAGAAGCTCTAGGTATAAACTCAAATGGTGATACCTATGAAACCATGTCCGAACAGTTAGAAAAAATTTCGGGAAGTATCAGGGGCGGAATAACAAGCGCTGAAATTCAAGATTTATTGCCCTTAGGTGGAGCAAGAAGTGCTTTAGATTGTGCATATTGGGACCTAAAGGCAAAGAAGTCAGGCAAATCAATTTGGGAACTTCTTAAGATTAAACCGAAGCCATTAGCAACAGTTGCTACTATAGGCATTCAAAGCCCAAGAGAAATGGCGGCAGAGGCGCGTGCCTATTTAAAATATACTAACTTAAAAATTAAACTCTGTGCGGATCAACCAATTGAAGTTTTAGAAGCAATAAGAACCGCTCGACCTGATGCTGTGTTGATTGTGGATGTTAACCAAGGCTGGACCTTTGCAGAGCTGCAAGAATATATCCCTTACGCTCATAAACTGGGCATTAAAATGATAGAACAACCTTTGCCCCGAGGAAGTGATGAAGAATTGGAGGGGTTTAAATCTAGTGTGCCATTGGGTGCAGATGAAAGTTGTAGAGATAGTTCCGAGTATGAAGTTTGTTCAAGGCGTTATGATGTGATCAACATCAAACTAGACAAGTGCGGCGGTTTAAGCGATGCGTTACATATAGTTGATCTGGCTAATCAAGATAGTAAAGAACTAATGGTTGGAAATATGTGTGGATCGTCACTTTCCATGGCCCCATCTTATGTCGTGGCTCAGTTTTGTAGATATATTGATATCGACGGCCCTTTGTTTCTTAAAAATGATATTGAGGATGGCCTCGAATATCAGAATGGCGGGATCGTTAGTTTACCTGAGCCGAAACTATGGGGTTAAAAAAAATAGCAATTAGTTTTATTGATTTGCCTGCATCCATTCCCGCGCTAATTTTTGGGCATAAGATATTTCTTCAGTTGTCATACTTTTTTCTACGATGTTTCTATTTTTTTGTCCTACTTGGCTGCCATAGGCACTAGCTATGTTCCACCACATATGAGCATAAGTATTGTCCTTTAGTGCTCCCTGCCCCAGATAATACATCTGTGCAAGTTCAATTTGCGCCACCATATAACCTTTTTCGGCAGCTGCTTGATACATATTTAATGCCTTTGTATAGTCCCTGTTAACCCCAAGACCTTCGAAATACATTATACCTAAGGCATATTGAGCTAAATCATGACCTTGCTCTGCAGCCATATTGTACCATCTTACTGCTTCTTTATAATCCTGGAGCAAGCCATTACCAAGGTCGTGCTTTAACCCCATATTATACTGTGCCAGTATATGGCCTTTATTCGCAGCCTTTCTAAACCATCTTGATGCTTCAACATAATCCTGTGTTATGCCTAACCCACCTTCGTAGAGTAAGCCAAGATTATATTGTGCCTCTTCTACACCTTTATTAGCGTCTTCAAGAAATTCCCGATGGGCAGTTCGATAGTCTTTGTTTTGATAAGCTTTGAATCCTTTTTTAAAATCTGCAGAAGCAGTAAAACTAAAAAACGCTATAAACAGAAAAAAGGGTGTTATAATTTTAAACATTTAAATTCTCCAAATCTATATTTTTTTCAATGAATAAATTAAAAAATAAGGTAATATAGTATGTAAGTTCAAAGCAATAATTTTAATAACAATTAAACTCTATTTCAACATTACATCTTTTTATGGTTTTTGCTATTAAACGTGATAAGTCAATTTAACATATTTTACATAAAATATTAATTTATTTTATTTATTATGCTTTTTTTCTGCTTCCATCGTAAACCAGGCAATAGTTACTGAAATAATACAAGCGAAAATAATTAGAAAAAAACCTGCATCCCAGCCTGCTTTATCGACGGCATAACCTATTGCAATATTTGCCGTTACTGCTCCACCGACATAGCCAAAAAGTCCAGTAAAGCCAGCGGCTGTTCCTGCGGCTTTTTTGGGTACAAGGTCTAGAGCAAAGAGCCCAATCAACATAACGGGACCATAAATAAAAAATCCAATTGTAATAAGCATTGCAATATCAAGTAGTGGGTTTCCAGGCGGATTTAGCCAGTACACAAGTATGCAAATCATTGTTATTGACATAAAAATAACTAAAACGGGTGAACGATAAGCATTAAAATATTTATCTGAAATATAGCCGCAAAATAGAGTTCCAGGTATGCCTGACCATTCGTAAAGTGCATACCCAATACTACTTTGATCAAATGAAAATCCTTTTACTTCACTTAAATAAGTAGGAGCCCAATCAAGTACTCCATAGCGAACAAGATAAACAAAGGCGTTAGCAATCGCTATGGCCCAAAGGATTTTGTTGTTTAATACATATTTAAAAAATATTTCTTTTGAGGAAAATTCTTTTTCGTGAGCTTTATTATAATCGAAAGCAGTTGGATAATTATTTTGGTATTCTTCAATCGGTGGAAGCCCTTTTGACTGTGGGGTATCCCTAACCATATGCCAAATAAATATGGAAATAATAAAGGCAATCATTCCATGAAAATAAAAGACAGAGTGATAATCTCCATTAAAAATGTACATCCCCCAAATAGCTAAAACACCAACCATTCCGCCTCCAACATTATGGGCTACATTCCACAATGCCATTTTTGTTCCACGTTCCTTGGGAGAAAACCAATGCACCATAATCCGCCCACTTGGTGGCCACCCCATCCCTTGAACCCAACCATTTATAAAAAGTAGGGAGAACATGATCATAACAGTGCTCATAGCCCAGGGCATTGTACCCATTAAAATCATTGTAAGTGCCGAGATCATTAGACCTATGGCCATGAAATATCGAGCATTACTTCTGTCTGAAATATTGCCCATTAAAAATTTAGAAAGTCCATAAGATATAGCTATTCCGGATAATGCAAATCCCAATTCTGTTTTGGAAAATCCTTCTTCTATGAGTGATGGCATCGCAAGAGTAAAGTTTTTGCGAACTAAATAATAGCCGGCGTAGCCGACAAAAATACCTAAAAACACCCGAAATCTTAAACGTTTATATTCTTTATCGATCTGTTCCTCATCAATTGGATCAATATGTGGTGCTGGTTTTAAAAAACTTATCATAATATTATCTCATCAGAAACTTTACTGTCAGGTCAGGAAAATCAGTAAATACTCCATCCACTCCCACATGATTGAAATATATATCAAGTAGGTTTTCGTAATTCGTCGCATAGGTTAGTGCTAATGGGCTCTCTTGCCTAAATGTATACGGGTGTACTTTCATCCCTACACTATGGGCATCCTCAACTAGGCTGGACAATCCAAGTATACTATCTTTTGAATTATTAGGGATAATCATATTTAAACTTGGCCCTATACCATAAGCGTATAATGATAAGTCTTTAAGCCCTTCAATTGTTGTCACTTTTGAATAGTAATCACTCTTACCCATTAACTGAATTAATTTAACATCAATATTTAGTATAGGTAGGATTTTATTATACACACGTTTCAATTCATCAATTTCAAAAGTTTGATAAAAGGCTTTACTTCTCTGATCCTCGTACCCATATCTTTTAAAGGTTTCCAGAATAGCTTTGCTGAGGTCCTTTCCTTCAGAAAGATGAAAGCTTGGGTTTTTAGCTTCAGTATAAATACCTACATCCCCTCCAGTAGACTTATTTAAACCCTGGATTAACTCAATTTCTTCTTCAAGCGTATGGATTTTAAAGTAAGACTGGAAAAGTGGAAACCTATCTTTAAAAACAGCATTTTTTGTCCCTTTTTCATCAAAATAATAACGCTCTGTTACATTCAGACTTTTAATTTCACTGAGCGTAAAATCAATTACATAATAGCGGCCATCTTCCCGAATTCTATCAGGAAACTTAGTCTGCACATCTGATACTCTATCTATATAATGATCATGAAGAACGATTAAGTGATTGTCTTTAGACATCACAACGTCTTGTTCAATGTAATCAACTCCCATTGCATAAGCCATAGCTTTGGCCGCGATTGTATGCTCTGGCAGATAACCACTTGCACCACGGTGGGCAATGATGATCTTATCAGTGGCAAAAGTAGTTAGTGTCGATAGGGTATAAATAATAAAAATATTAAAATATTTTAACATTACTTGGTGTCCTTTTTATATCCGAAATCAGATATTATTAATCTAGTCTAATATTGTTATTTTTGTTTAAATAATTTATTGCTTGAACTGGTATTTTAACTTAATGATAAACAATGAAATATATTTTGTCGATAGATCAAGGGACTACCTCAAGCCGCGCCATTTTATTTGACGCAAAAATGAATCTACACCTTAAATCACAAATTGAATTTGACCAAATTTATCCAAAATCTGGGTGGGTAGAGCATTCCGGCGATGATATTTGGTCTACAACAATCGCAACATGTAAAGACGTCCTCAGGAAGGCATCTATAAAATCAGAAGATGTTGTTTCAATTGGAATTACAAATCAACGAGAAACGACTTTGGTTTGGGATAAAATAAGTGGAGATCCGATATATAACGCTATAGTTTGGCAGGATCGAAGAACCTCAGAATTTTGTGATAAATTAAAATCAAACGGTCATGAAGGGGAAATAAAAGAAAAAACTGGTCTCTTGGTTGATCCATATTTTTCAGCAAGTAAATTACGCTGGATGCTTGAAAATGTTGATGGAGCTCGTGAGCGTGCTAAAAAAGGTGAACTACTGTTTGGTACGGTTGACACTTACCTTATATGGAAATTAACAGAGGGGAAATCTCATAAAACGGATGCAACCAATGCCTCAAGGACTATGCTTTATAATATAAAAAAAGGGTGTTGGGATGCAGAGTTATGTGCCCTTTTTGATATCCCTTTGGATATGCTTCCAGAAGTTATGGATTGTGCTGCCAACTTCGGCGTAACAACCCTTTTAGGAGGTACTATACCCATTCTCGGTGTTGCTGGGGATCAACAGGCTGCAGGTCTTGGTCAGGCTTGTTTTGCACCAGGGATGATTAAATCAACATATGGAACTGGTTGTTTTGCTCTTTTAAATACAGGCGAAGAACTTGTATGTTCCAAAAACCGTCTTTTAAGCACAGTAGCCTACCGATTAAAGGGGAAAACTACTTATGCTCTTGAGGGTTCAATTTTTATCGCTGGGGCAGCGGTGCAATGGCTGCGAGATGGACTTGGTATTATAAAACATGCTAACGAGACAGACAATCTGGCTGAGTTAGCTGATGAGGCTAACAAACTTTATCTAGTTCCAGCATTTACTGGCCTTGGTTCCCCGTATTGGGATCCGGATTGCAGGGGCGCACTTTTTGGTTTAACTAGGAATAGTGGTGCTCCTGAAATAGCTAGAGCCGCTCTTGAAAGTGTTGGGTATCAAACTCTTGATTTAATTAATGCGATGAAGCAGGATATGCCAAGTTTGTTAAAAGCAACTCTTCGTGTTGATGGAGGGATGTCTTCTTCTAACTGGACCATGCAATTTTTAAGTGATTTATTGGATGCCCCCATTGATAGGCCTGTGATAACAGAAACTACAGCTTTGGGTGCTGCGTGGCTTGCAGGTATGGAGGCTGGTATTTATCCAAATAAAGATGAATTTTCTAAAACTTGGTCGCTAGAGCGTCAATTTAAACCAAATATGGATTTGGCTACTCGCAAAAATTTATGCTTAGGTTGGGAAAATGCCGTTAATCGAACATTAACAAATAAATAAAATTATTAATTTAAAACTCCATTTTTTTCAGTGAACCAACCATCAATATTTTCGATTTGTTGAGTATTCATGTGAAGACCAAGCTTAGTGCGGCGCCATAAAATGTCTTCCGCACATTTAGCCCATTCATTAATAAATAAATATTCAACTTCCGTTTCATATAGCCCGTGCCCAAAGTCTTTCCCTAAATCACCTATTGAATTTATATTATTAAGTAAGACCCACGAAAGAGTGCCATAATTTTCAAAGTATCTGCGTAATAATGACTCATTAATAAATGGATAATCATGGCTTAGTTTATTTAAATTAAAATCAAAATCATCAAAACTAAAGTTGCCACCTGGTAAAGTGCTATCTACAGTCCAATTATTTTTCATTTTTGGAAAAATGTCAGTTAAATGGTTAAGTGTTTTTTCAGCTAGCACTCTATAAGTAGTTATTTTGCCACCTATAATATTAAGAAATAAATTATCTTTATCATACTTGAGTACAAAATCTCGTGTAGCCTCCTGTGCAGTACTTGCGCCATCATCATAAAGAGGACGAACTCCTGCATATTGCCCTATAACATCTTTAGTGGATATTTTATTCTTAAAGTACTCATTAGATACATTACACAAATATTCAACTTCACTATTATCAATGTGGACATTTGATAAATCACCCTTAAAATCCTGATCTGTGGTTCCAATAAGTGTAAAGTTCTCTTGAAAAGGTATAGCAAAAATAATGCGACCTTTGTTTCCCTGAAAAACGTATGAACGGTCATGATTGTAAAGTTTATTAACAATTATATGGCTACCCTTTACCAACCGAACTAAAGATGGTTTATGTTGATCTAGTACATTTGAAATAACCTTGTCGAGCCACGGGCCAGCCGCATTTATAAGAACTTTAGCTTTTAATGTCCGGTTTTCACCGCTTGACCTATTTTTAAGAATTATCTCCCAAGAACCATTTTTGCGTATGGCGCTGATACATTTGTGTTTAGGAAGAATTTCAGCACCACTATCTCTTGCTGAACAGGCATTTAAAATTACTAGCCTTGAATCATCTACCCAGCAATCAGAATATTCGAATGCCTTATGGTAGATTTTTTCTAATATACCGGCATATATTCCCTTTTTTAAAGATCTAGTTTTAGTTGGAGGTAAAATTTTTCTGCCCCCTAAGTGATCATAGATAAAAAGCCCCAGCCTAACGAACCATTCTGGGCGCATGCCGTTATGGGGTAATAGAAAGCGAATGGGTTTTATTATATGGGGTGCTTTTTTAAGTAATATTTCCCGTTCTCGTAGGGCTTTGCGTACTAGCTTAAATTTATAGTGTTCGAGATAGCGGAGACCACCATGTACAAGTTTAGTACTTGCCGATGAAGTACCGCTACCTAGGTCATTTTGTTCACAGAGAATAACAGATAGCCCCCTACCCGCTGCATCGGCAGCAATTCCAGTGCCATTAATCCCCCCACCAATAATGAAAATATCTTGAATTTTAGCCATAGTATACCAGTAATTATATGTAAATTATAAAATTCTATTATTTATCGAAGTAATAAAATTATTGATTTGATTTTTTTTTGGAACATTTATTATATAGAAGAATATAAGTTATGAAATGAGCGACTTCAAGTCCCATTGAAAAAGGAACCAGCAGATGAACGATCAAAAACTATTAATGGATTTAGTTGGGTGGGTTGGAGCGGCCACACTATTAATTGCGTATTTACTTGTATCGAAGGGTAAAGTTTCCGCTAAAACAATATTTTATCAAAACCTCAACATATTTGGTAGTCTTTGCCTTGTTATTAATACCTATTATTATGGAACAATATCGCTTGTTTTTTTAAATGCAATGTGGGCACTTATTGGATTATATTCTTTAAAAACCCTAATAAAAAAGAATTAAGCCCCCTTATAATGATCTGGAAAGAATTAAGCACCTTTATAATGATCTGGAAGGTGAGCTTTAACTATTTCACTATCGTCTGCCCAAGCGTGGCAACTGTTTAAAACCATAGGTTTTAAAAACCGGCCCTGTTCATTTTTTTTGTTAATTTTATTTTGTATATTCCCCATAAGAGTTTGAAAGGATACTGTTGCTAAAGGCTGAAGGAGTTCGGTTATATGAGTACATCCTTTTCTTCCTTTAACTTTTTCATTAATAGCCCTTCGCCACCCTCTTCCGATCCGAATACCTACCAATTCCTGATAAGATTTAGTAATTATTGGACACATTTCAAAAGGACTATTATCTGTTACAGCCTCAACAGCGCTAATAAGAAAGTTATCATCGACAGTTAACCTTATCCACATTTCATGAATTGGATCTCCAGCAGCAATACCATTTCGCCATTTATTTTCAACATCATAGCTTTTGATATCAGTCATATGGGCTTCAATATCCCATAATCCGTCATCACGATTAAATCCCTTTAGTTTAATTGACCTAGTATGAATAAGTTTACGCGGCTGTGACTTTGAAAGGGGCATTTATGTATCCAGTACAATTAATATTTCGACATTATATAGCGCCATTGTAAAATAGTCATGGTATTTAACCATATTTTGCTTTATTTGATGCATAAATGAGGAATAAATATGACCAAAAAAGCCGTAGTCCTTTTAAGTGGAGGTCTTGATAGTGCAACTTGTGTTGCCATAGCTCAGAATATAGGTTTCGATGTGTATGGCTTAAGTTTTCGTTATGGGCAGAGAGATAACCACGAATTTGAAGCTGCTGAAGCTGTGGCTAAGGCCCTTAACATCAAACGCCATGTTATTATTGATATTGATTTAAGGGCATTCGGTGGTTCAGCACTTACAAGTAATGTAGAGGTTCCAAAAGGCCGTTCTTCATTTGATATGGACCATGAAATTCCAGTAACTTATGTGCCAGCTAGAAACACTATATTTCTTTCGTTTGCACTTGCATTTGCAGAAACTCTAAATAGTAATGATATCTTTATTGGAGTTAATTCACTTGATTACAGTGGTTATCCCGATTGCAGGCCTGAATATATTGATGCTTTCCAAAAAATGGCACACCTTGCTACTAAAATTGGAGTTGAGGGGAATAATAAAGTTAAAATTAATACCCCCCTTATGAATATGACAAAAACAGAAATAATAAAGAAGGGTATGAGCCTTGGGGTTGATTATTCGATAACCACCAGCTGTTATGATCCAGGTCAAAATCATTTAGCTTGTGGCCAATGTGATAGTTGCTTTATTAGACTCAATGGTTTTGCGGGTATTGGGGCTGTTGACCCAATTAAATATCAATCATGACCTATTTTGTTAAAGAATTGTTTTACACCTTGCAAGGTGAAGGTGCACAGGCAGGCAGGCCTGCTGTCTTTTGCCGATTTACAGGATGTAATTTATGGTCAGGGTTAGAAAAAGACCGTGATAAAGCAAAGTGTAACTTTTGTGATACGGACTTTAATGGTACAAATGGTCAAAATGGTGGAAAGTTTAAAACTCCTCAAGAGCTTGCCTCAAAAGCAGAAAGTCTTTGGCCAGGAGGTGGAAAGCCCTTCATTGTATGTACTGGTGGTGAGCCACTTCTCCAACTTGACGTTAAACTTATAAAGGCTTTTCAAGCAAAAGGTTTTAAAGTTGCTGTTGAAACTAACGGTACGCTACTAGCGCCTGATGAACTAGATTGGGTCTGTGTTAGTCCCAAAGTTATAAATGACCTTAAGCAGTTAACTGGTGACGAGTTAAAGATTGTTTATCCTCAAGACTTGATTAGTCCAGATATGGTCAAGGATCTTAATTTCACCCATTATTTTATCCAGCCAAAAGATGAAGCAGGAACTGATCATATGAGAAGTGTAATTGAGTACTGCCTTGCTAACCCTCAATGGAAATTAAGTCTTCAAAAACATAAACTTATGAATATTCCCTAATGTTATTGATGAGATTTTAATTATTAGTTTTGAAAATTGCAATACCAAGGCTAGCCATTATAAGCGCCACTATAAAGTTCAAATAATTTAAAAATGCCCATGGTGCATACTCAAAAACGCTAACACCCATTGCCCCTGAATAAAATGCGCCCCCAAGTGACCATGGCATTAAGGGGGTAATTAAAGTTGTACTTTCTTCAATAGTTCGGGCCAACATTCTACGTTTAAGACCCATATCTTCATATTTTTTTTTAAATAGCTGTGCAGTTAATACAATTGAAATGAACGATTGTCCTGTTGCTATACTAGATACAAAGCCTGTTAGCATTGTGGCTGCTAACAATTGTACCATCCCCTTTAAGTGGTTAAGAATGCCGTTGAGCATTGAATGGAGGTATCCTGCCTTATCTAGCAAACCTCCTAGTGCCATAGCAAAGAGGGCAATAGCAAGTGTAGGCATCATTCCTAGTATTCCACCTCGATTTAGTAGTTGATTAAGGTCTTGATTACTAGTTTCTGCAAAGTATCCATTTTGAATGCTACCAAGTATGGAAACAATGTCATGATTTTGCTGTAATACTGCTATGATAACTGCTAATCCTGAGGCCACAATCATCGACGGTTCAGCTGCTACCCTTTTAAAGCTTAGGGTAAAAAGTACAATAATTGGAATAAACCCCCAAAAACTAATAATAAAGTGATCATCGATTGCCGTTTTAAAATTTAATATACCTTCGGTTGAAAGGGTCTGGTCGGCATATTCTAGACCAATGAACGTGAAGATGATTAAACAAATAAAATAGGTAGGTATTGTTGTGTAGAGCATTGATTTAATGTGGGTATAAAGATCGGTGCCAGTCGCAAGTGCGGCTAAATTTGTTGTATCAGAGATAGGTGACATTTTATCGCCAAAACTAGCACCAGCGATCACCATTCCCGCTACAATAGGAAGCGGAACACCCATCGCAGCACCAATACCAATAAGAATAACGCCCACAGTTGCAACGGTCCCAAGCATTGAGCCAACACATACAGACATGAAACTACAAAGAATGAGGCCCATTGGTAGGAAAACAGTTGGATGGATTAAATCTAAACCAAAATAAACAATAGCCGCAATTGTGCCACTTTCAATAAAGCTGGCTACTACTACACCTATCAATATAAAAACATATACTGCCCCGAGAGCATTAGAAATACCATCTGACATCATTTTTTTAATTTCGGAAAACTTATAATTTAGTATTCGCGTGTGTAGACTGACCCATATTATACTAAGTAGCAGAAGGACATGTATACTTAAATTGTAACCGACTACCCCAACAATGATAATTACCAAGATACCTATAAAACATAATACTGCATGCCAAAAACTTGGAACTTTATGTAATTTTTCTGAAATAAACTGTCCCCTTTACTTGAAAGACTACACGGTAATACTGGGGTGTTCAAACTGAATTATTGATTAAATAATGAAGAATTCAGGAAACCATATAGTTAAGTCCATCCTTCAAGCACATACTTTCCAATGGCCTGCCCCTCTTCGATGTCTGTGTGTACCTTACGAAGGTTATCTGCATTAATGGGGCTGACAATTTTATTAACTGTTGTAATAAGTTCACCGCTATCAATCATGGCGGCCGCTTTGGAAAGAAGAAAATTAATTTCTGCCATATCTTCAGTCTGATGCATTGATCGCGTGAACATAAATTCAAAAGAAAAAGATGCACTTTTAAGTTTTAATAGATCGAAGTTAGCATCTTCGAAAAAATCAACAATTGTACAAATTTTACCTTGAGGCTTAATAACATCGGTTATGGTTTTCCAATAGCCAGAAATGTTTGTTAGGCATAATACATAGTCAACCTGAGCGTGCCCCAGCATATCAAGTTGCTCGGGTATATCATCATAATGGTTTATGACATGATCTGCACCTCTTGCAATGCACCAGTCCGCACTTTCCTTGCGTGAGGCAGTAGTTATAATTTTAAGGTTAGCAATTTGACCCGCCAACTGAATAGCAATAGAGCCTACACCGCCTGCGCCACCAATCATTAAGATAGTTTTACCCGCATCATTACCCTTTTTTGATATACCTAACCGTTCAAACAAGGCTTCCCATGCAGTAATTGTTGTTAGTGGCAGAGCAGCACTTTCACCAAAATTTATTGAAGTTGGTTTCAATGCAGCAATTCGTTCATCTACTAACTGATATTCTGCATTTGAACCTGGTTTTGTTATACACCCTGCGTAATAAACATCATCGCCGACTTCAAATAAAGTAACATCCTCACCCACCTCCTTAACAGTCCCGGCAGCATCCCACCCCAGTATTCTCAAAGTTTCATCAGGATGTGGGCGCTTGCGAATTTTAGTATCAACTGGATTTACTGATATTGCTTTCACCTCTACTAGTATATTGCGGCCTGTTGCCTTGGGTTTATCAACTACAACATCTAAGAATGCGTCTGTTTCATTAACTTGTAGTGCTTTATAGGATCCTATAGCTTTCATTTTAGTCCTTAAATTTAGTTATTAGTTTAATATAATTTTGTTTATAAACAAATTTATCTACATAGTATTATTATTTTCTATAAAAACCCTTTTTTAATAATGTAATATCTGTTTAATTAGTAACTATAAATGTAATCAGAGGAAAAAGCTTATCATGAAAAAATATTTTTTTTCAATCATCTTTATTATGAGTTCTTTTAATAGTCATTCTCAGGAAACCAATGTTAGTAATATACTTGAAGATATGGTTCTGCCTTTAGATGAACGGGCTCTTATTATGGATGAAGTCCTTAAACATAGGCTCGATACAATTGTTCCTAACTTAATGCGTCGTGATGGTCTTGATGCTTGGGTAATAATTTCTAGGGAATATAACGAAGATCCAGTCCTTAAGACAATGCTGCCGGCGACTTGGCTTAATGCGCGTAGACGCACAGTGCTTATATTTCTAGATCATGGCCCAGAAAAAGGCATAGAGCGCATGGCAGCAGCCCGCTATGACGTTGGCGATGTGTTCAAAAGTAGTTGGGACCCCGATAAAGAACCTAACCAATGGCGCAGGATAGCTGAAATTCTAAATGATTTTGATCCAAAGAAAATAGGGCTTAATTACTCTGATGACTGGGCACACGCTGATGGGCTTACCTACTCTGAACAACGTGATTTTGTTAGTGCCATTCCCGATCATCTTCGAAAGAGAATTGTATCTGCTGAAAAAGTTGCTGTTGGATGGCTTGAAACACGTACAGCTATGGAAATGGAACTTTATGATGGTGTAATGGAGATTGCTCATGGAATAATTGAACAGGGCTTTAGTGGTAAAATAATTTTCCCAGGAATTACAACTGTCAATGATCTGGAGTGGTGGTACAGGCAGCGCATTAATGATTTAGGTCTTCAAACTTGGTTTCATCCAAGTATTCAAACAGAACGTTCCGACGCATCAAAAAAAAATATAAAAGATAATAATTTAGACCCTTTAACTTTATATAAAGGTGATCATGTCCATATCGATTTTGGAATTTCCTATTTAAATTTACAAACTGATACACAGCAAAATGCTTACATTCTTCGTGACGGAGAAAGAAATGTTCCTGAGGCTCTAAAAATTGCATTGAGTGGTGGCAATAAATTACAGGACATTCTAACGTCTAATTTTTTAGTTGGAAGGACAGGAAATGAAATTCTCAAGATGACACGAGCGCAATCAACCGCTAGTGGTATTGGACCAATTATATATACTCACCCTATCGGGCTCCATGGTCATGGCGCAGGTACAACAATAGGAATGTGGGATAAGCAGGAGGGTGTCCCTGGAGACGGTGATTACCCTATGCATCAAAATACTGCCTATTCAATTGAACTAACTGCCCTTGTAGATGTCCCTGAAAGTTGGAGTGTGGAGCCCATGAAGATGAAACTAGAGCAAGATGGTTTTTTTGATGGTAAAAACTTTAAATATATTGCTGGACGCCAAACAAAATACCATATCATAGATCCAAAGCGAGGACAGCCTGACGAATAAAAACTAATCTGGTACAGTATTTTTGTAAATTAATAATATGAAACTGCATAAATTTTGATTAATTAATTGCAAGTTTCATAAAGTAATCTGCTCGATTGTAAGGAGTATTTTGTGGTGGTTCAGTCTTTTTAAATCCCATTTTTTTATAAAGGGTTATGGCAGGGGTAAGGCTACTATTCGTTTCAAGAAAAAGCTCCTCGCCTCCCCGTAGAGCAAATTGTTCGAGAACTTTTGCTACTAAGAGTTTACCAATTCCATGACCCTGTGCTTTTGGAAGTACACCCATTTTACTTAATTCAAAGCGTTTTCCCTCATGTAACTTTAATGCGATTGCTCCAACGGGTAAATCATTAAGGAGAGCAAAGTAAATTTCCCCACCTGTATTAAGAATAAATTTCTCCGGATTATTAAGTTGAATGATGTCTAATTCTTCCATGACAAATAATTTTTCAATCCATTGCTGGTTGATATATCTCCAATCGTCACGAAATTTTATATCAAAAGGTACTATTCTAACTTTACCCCTTGTATGTTTAATATTAAATTTTGAATAATTTTCGTCCATTATTTACCTAATTTATGCGATCAATGTTTATATTATTATTAATAATAGGTGAATAGTTCAAGGAGTTTATTTTGGGAAACCACAATAGTTTTAGAAATCAATAATATCTTATTTCCAATAAGATATTATATTGAATAGCTTACTTTATTGGATGGAGTTATATTGTTAAGGAATATTCTTTGCAACTGGTTCTTTACCATTTATATAGTCGGTACTTTAAAATTACGGATAAATAATTAATGTCATATATTCTAGTTATTGTTGGACTAATATTTCTAGTTATTGCTGGGAATATAATGATCCGTGGAGCTGTATCAATTGCCGAAAACTTTGGTTTGAGTAAATTAGTAATAGGCCTAACTGTAGTAGCATTTGGCACATCAGCACCAGAGCTAGTTGTCGGGATAAACGCAGCTCTCACTGGCGTTCCTACATTGGCCCTAGGTAATATGGTAGGAAGTAATATAGCAAATATATTGTTGGTGATTGGACTTCCTATTATTTTTTTCCCATTTGCTTTTGAGGGCCGGGAAATAAAGCAAAATTATATACTAATGCTTGCTGGAACACTTATATTTATATTATTATGCTTTAATGGACCGTTCACTGAGGTGGATGCGTTACTTTTGATAGCTCTCTTGCTAATATTTTTGGTCAACTCATACAAGCGCTCTCAACCTACTGTAGCTGTATTACGGCCAGATGTATCAATTGTGGATCCACTAGAAAATAATATCAAGGAAGTGTTAGAAAAGCCACTTACTACGCCACGTGCTATCTTAAGTGTAGTTATTGGATTGTTAGGTCTTGTTTATGGTGCTGATATCCTTGTTAAAGGTGGTGTAGAGATAGCCCGAGATTTTAATGTGTCTGAAGCTGTTATAGGCCTTACTATTATTGCAGTAGGTACAAGCCTCCCAGAATTAGTAACGGCTATAATTGCTTTAAAGAAAAATCATGGGGAGGTAGCATTAGGTAATGTAATAGGCAGTAATATATTCAATTTATTTGCCATTATGGGAGGAACAGCTTTGGTCGCTGATGTCCCTGTTCCGGCATCTTTTTTAAGTATTGATCTCTGGGTTATGCTTATTTCATCTGCAGCCCTGTTGCCCTTTGTTATTTGGAAAATAAAGCTTAACCGAATAACTGGTTTAATTTTTTGTTCTGGATATATAATATACTTGTTTACACTTAGTAATAGTTCATAAGGATAATTCATTTATGTCTCCATCAGTACCTAAAAGTAATATCTCATCTATTAAATATGCAGATGCGTTAAGAGGTGTAAGACATGTCTTTGTGCGCGACCTAATGATTAGTGGTTTCATTGGTGTTTATGATCATGAAAAAATTAATAAACAACAAATGTGCGTAAATATAGACTTATGTGTTAGGGAAGAAGATGTTCCTCTAAATGATAAATATCAGAATGTTGTGTGCTACGAAAAGGTAGTAACTGGAATTAAAAATATCATAGAGTTGGGACATGTTGAGTTGGTTGAGACACTTGCTGAAAAAATTGCAAATTTGAATATGCTTGATAAGCGTATAGTTTCAGTTAGGGTCCGTATCGAGAAACTTGAAGCAATAGAAAACACGACAAGTGTTGGAGTTGAGATTGAACGTCACCGGGTTTAGGAAATCATTTATTACTGATTCTACTAATTTAGTTAAATCATTGAAAAATAAGCATATATTTTTTTGTTCTTTTTTGTTCTTTTTTTAAAGTTGTCAACAGCATAGGCTTTTGTTTAATTTACTAAATCTAGGAAACTATTTAAATTAAATAATTATTTTTCAATCTTGGTTGACATTGAATTAATATAACAATATCAATAACTTACGTGAATTGCCTAAATTTTAGGCAATTTGCTGTAACATTAAGGGTTCTGCCAACTTTTAAGTCTTTGGAAAAGTTATGCACCAGTTTATCAACATAATAAGTGGATAAGTTTTTTGCGAATCTGTGGGTGTCTTATTAACCATTGAATTTGCTACATATTTAGTAATTATATTTTGATTTAAATAAAATATTTGAAAGTTTTAAAAGAAAATGGCGTAGACTTTTCAATAAGATTCTATATAAAATAATTATATGGAAAACGGCGTTGACATCATAAAATCATACTTAAAAAACCTTGGCACGAAACCAGGTGTTTATAGAATGATTTGTGAAAACGAAAAGGTCCTCTATGTAGGTAAAGCCAAGAACCTTTCAAATCGAGTTAAAAACTATACAAACCTTCGGGGACTATCGGTCCGAATAGCTAAGATGGTTATGCTTACAAGGTCAATGGAGTTTATTACCACACACACGGAGGTAGAAGCGCTCCTTCTCGAAGCTAACTTAATTAAACGGTATAAACCTCATTACAACATTTTATTAAGAGATGATAAATCTTTCCCTTATATACTCATTGATAAGACACATAAAACCCCGCGGGTACTTAAACATCGTGGTGCCAAAAAAAAAGATGGTTATTATTTTGGACCATTTGCATCTGCTAGCGCTGTAAATATTTCACTGAACACTCTTCAGAAGGCTTTTTCTCTACGCACCTGTTCAGATAGTGTATTTGAAAGTAGAAGTAGGCCTTGCCTTCTTTACCAGATAAAAAGATGTTCCGCTCCCTGCGTAGGTAAAATATCAGATACTGATTATAATTTACTTGTTGAGGAGGCACACGACTTCCTTAGTGGAAAAAGTGAAACTATTAAAGTTGGTTTTACTAAAAAAATGGAAGAAGCCAGTGATAAAAAAATATATGAATTGGCAGCAGTATACCGAGATAGATTAAAGGCACTAGCTACTGTTCAAAGTCGCCAAGACCACACAAATGAAAAACTTATTTCTGCGGATTTAATAGCTGCCTTTAAGAAGGGTGGACAAACTTGTGTGCAAGTTTTCTTTTACCGGTCAGGCCAGAACTGGGGAAATAAAGCCTACTTTCCACGTCATGATAAAGATCAGCATGTAGATGAGGTATTATCAGCGTTTATTTCTCAATTTTATGATAATAAACCACTGCCTAAAAATATTTTCATAAATAGTTCTATAAAGCAAAAAAAACTCCTCGAAGAAGCATTAACTTTAAAAGCTGAGAGTAAAGTGACAGTTACCATGCCACAACGTGGCGCAAGTCTCTCACTTATTCAAACTGTTGAAAAAAATGCTCGGGATGCTCTTGATAGAAAAATTGCAGAAACCTCTTCTCAAGTTAAATTACTAGAAGGGATTGCGCTACTTTTTGGGCTTGATGCAACCCCTTCCCGCATTGAAGTTTATGATAATAGCCATATTTCAGGAACTAGTGCCTTAGGTGCAATGATTGTTTCTGGCATTGATGGATTTGAAAAAGCATCATATAGAAAATTTAATATTAAATCTAAGGACCTTTCTCCTGGGGATGATTTTGGTATGATGCGCGAGGTTCTGACCCGCCGTTTTAAGCGACAACTTCGTGAAGATCCTGATAGGGACGGACCTAACTGGCCTGACCTTCTACTTATAGATGGCGGTAAAGGTCAGTTATCAGCTGTACTCGGAGCACTTGAGGATCTTGGGTTAAACGAAATTCCAGTAGTTTGTATAGCTAAAGGAAAGGACAGAAATGCGGGGCGTGAAGATTTTTATATGGTTGATAAAAAACCTTTTAAGCTCCCGCCCAATGACCCCGTACTCTATTTTTTGCAGAGGTTGAGAGACGAATCGCATAGGTTTGTTATTGGTTCTCATAGGAGTAGGAGAGCTAAAAATGTGCACAAATCATTGCTTGATGATTTACCAAGTGTAGGTTTAGTTCGAAAAAAACATTTACTTTTATATTTTGGTTCAGCCAAAGCTGTTTCTGATGCAGGGATTACAGATCTTAATAAAGTAAAGGGTATTTCAAATTCTCTTGCAACACAAATTTATGATTATTTTCATCCTTAGAATTTATTATATTGCCTTGTGGGAGAATTTACATAAAATTGTAACTTAAAATAATAATGGTAATGATATGAATAATTTTGCAAATATATTAACTTTTTCGCGAATATTAATGATCCCATTGATGATGGCAGCCTTTTACTTAAATGGAAACTTAAGTTATTGGCTTACTTTTTCTATATTTGTGACAGCTGGAATTACTGACTTTCTTGACGGTTATGTTGCAAGACGTTTTAATCAGACATCAAAACTTGGTACATTGATGGATCCTATTGCCGATAAATTACTTATTGGTACAGCCCTTCTTATGATGGTTGCTTTTGAAAGAATTGAAGGATATTCAATTATTGCAGCAGTTGTTATTCTTTGCCGGGAATTTGCAGTGTCTGGACTTAGAGAGTTTCTTGCTGAGCTAAAAGTTAGCGTCCCAGTTACTTATCTTGCTAAATGGAAAACTACTATTCAAATCTTTGCACTTGGTTTTTTACTGGTAGGAAAAGCATCACCGGCAATTATCCCAGCTGTGTTAATAGGTGATTATTTACTTAGTGCAGCAGCCCTTTTAACACTTTATACTGGTTATGATTATTTTCGTGCCGGCATTAGGCATATGTGAAGATGATGAATATATTATATTTTGCCTCCATCCGAGAGAATATTGGTATTTCCTCAGAAACTATTTCCTGTTCATCCAATATAGATACCGTTAATGATCTTCTAACTTTTCTTAGGACTAAAGGGGATAATTATAAAGGAGCATTTTCTCAAACTGATTTAATTCGAGTAGCTATTAATAATGAATATGTTGGGCTGGATAAGAAGGTTCATTCGGCTGATGAAATAGCCTTTTTTCCGCCTATGACGGGTGGTTAAGGTGCGTGTAGTAGTCCAATCTGAAGACTTTAATATAGCTGATGAAATAAATAGTCTTTGTAAATCTCGCACTGATCTTGGAGCCCTTACTACATTTACGGGTTTAGTTCGAGATACTCATGACAATAAAAATATTAAAAAAATGACCCTTGAGCATTTTCCAAATATGGCTCTCAAGGAACTTAATAAGATCGGAGTTATTGCCAAAAAACGTTGGCAAATAGAAGAATTAACTATTATTCATCGCTATGGCGAACTCTTTCCTGGCGATCAAATTGTATTGGTAATTACAGCGTCACACCATAGAGAGGATTCATTCAAAGCTGCACAGTTTATTATGGACATGTTGAAAACAGATGCGCCATTTTGGAAAAAAGAGGAATTAGACGATGGTTCCCGATGGGTAACTTCTAATAAGAGTGATAAGGATAAGAAAAATCGCTGGATATAAGTTTATTTCTTATTTACTAGATTACCATAATCACTAACCATATTTTTGCACATTTCACCTATTTTAAAAGTATATTCACCAATTTGACTCAGGGGATTAATTTCAACTGCAGTACCGGTAACAAACGCCTCTTCAAAATCAGCCATTTCCTCTGGCATAATAGCCCTTTCAATAACGTCAATATTACGCTTTCTTGCTAATTCAATAGCTGTTTTCCTAGTAATTCCATCAAGAAAACAATCCGGTTTTGGTGTATGAAGAACACCATTTTTATAGAAAAATATATTGGCACCAGTAGCCTCTGCAATCTGACCTCTATAGTCCAGCATAAGGGCATCGTCAAAACCATTTGCTACGGAGGCATCCTTACAAAGTGAAGCAATCATGTATAAGCCAGCAGCTTTGGAGGCTGTTGGGGCTGTATCTGGAGCTGGTCTGCGCCATTGTGCTATTTCTAATCGAAGGCCATTAATTTTAGCTTCTTTTCCAAAATATGAAGGCCATTCCCAGGCGGCGACGGCTAGATGAATTTTTGTGCCAGCCGTTGCTACACCCATTTTTTCTGACCCCCGCCAAGCGATTGGCCTTACATAAGCATCAACAAGATTATTTGCAGCAACTGCTTCGTTAGATGCTGCATCCAGTTCATTGGAACTATATGGGACATCAAAGCCTAATAGCTTACCAGACTGAATAAGACGCTCACTGTGCTGATGAAGTTTAAAGATTTTACCACCGTATGCACGTTGACCTTCAAAAACACTACTAGCGTAATGTAAGGCATGTGACAAAACGTGAAAGTTTGCATCGCGCCAATCAATTAAATGACCATTATACCATATTAAACCATCTCGATCTTCAAAGTTAAGGGCTGTCATAATTTATAAATCCAAATATTTTTTTCTTGAACTTTTTAACACTTGCCTTATTATATGTCAATATGACTGACATATATTTTGATAAACTGATTAAAGATGATGAAAAATTATTCCTTAAAAGTACGGAATTACTATATTTTGCATATCGTGATTATATAGCATGGCCTGATGTCGTTTTAAAAAAATATAATTTTGGAAGAGCTCACCATAGGATTATATTTTTTGTAAATCAGAACCCGGGAATAACAGTAGCGGAACTTTTGATATTACTTAATATTACAAAACAAAGTCTTTCTCGGGTTTTAAGTACTCTGTTAAGTAAAAATTATATAAGCCAGAATATTGGGACTAATGACAGAAGAAAGAGGCTACTAAACTTAACTTCAAAAGGAAAAAAATTACTATCAGAAGTTTCTGAATACCAAAACAAACAAATGGTTAAAGCATGTAAAGAAGCTGGCCCTATCGCCACGGATGGTTTTTGGAAGGTTTTGACAAATCTTATCGATGAAAAAAACAAAAAAGGCTCTATTAATCTAACCTATAAATAAAATCATAAAAAAGGACCTGCTAAACACATTGCCCCGCTGCATGACCAGACGCCCAAGCCCATTGAAAATTAAAACCACCAAGGTGGCCCGTAACATCAACTACCTCACCAATAAAATAAAGATTAGGTATTTTTTTTGTTTCCATTGTTTTTGAGGATATTTCTGTTGTACTTACTCCACCCCTTGTAACCTCTGCAGTTGCAAACCCTTCAGTACCATTAGGTAAAATATTCCAACTATTTACTAGTTCAGCAACAGTCTGTAGTTTTTTATTAGATAGATCTGCTAAAGGACCAGATACCCGAGTATGGTCACAAATGTACACTGCTAGTCTTTTAGGCAGAAAAGATGATAAAGCAGTGTGGATTTCTTGCTTTGCATTAGTTTCTTTTGCATTTTTAAGCTCATTAAATATATCTACTGTAGGGGCAAGATTAATAGTAACTCCCATACCACTCCTCCAGTAAGAAGATATTTGCAACACAGCAGGTCCACTTAAACCACGATGAGTAAATAAAAGGGCCTCGTTAAAACTTATAGAGCCACATAGAATATTTACATCAGCTGAAATACCACTAAGTTTTCGAAAGTCAAATATAAATTCCTTACCAAAAGTTAGTGGGACTAATGCAGGAACTGGATCAACTATTTTTAATTTAAATTGTCGTGCTATATCATAACCCCATACAGAGGCTCCCATTTTTGGAATAGAGGGGCCTCCTGTTGCTACAACTAGTGTACCTGATGAAATTACACCATCAGAAGTAACTAATTTAAATGAGTCATCCCTTTTAACACTTTTAACAATCATTGAGGTTTTTATTTTTACCCCTACTTTATCACATTCAGAAGTTAACATACCTATTATGTCATGGGCACTATTGTCACAAAAAAGTTGTCCAAGTGTTTTTTCATGATATGCAATATCATAGTCTTCTACTAAATTAATAAAATCTTGGGGGCTATAACGCTTTAAAGCAGACTTGGAAAAATGATTGTTTTCCGACTGAAAATTATCTGGACTACAGTGAATATTAGTAAAGTTACAACGCCCACCACCTGAGATACGAATTTTACCTGCAACAGATTTACTTTGTTCAATTACAACAACGCTACGGCCACGTTTACCAGCTTCGATTGCACACATAAGACCTGCCGCACCACCCCCTACTATTGCCACGTCATAATCTGTCATAATTTATTGTGCCAGTTCTTTAGAGCGAGCCTTGGCTTGTTGCATTGCTTTCCTCATAATTTTTGCTAAACCATCTTCCGCCATCATAACTTCTAATGCTGCAGATGTAGTTCCACCTGGACTGGTAACATTTTTACGGAGATCAGTAGCACTTGATTTTGATTTTTTTAAAAGAGTCGCTGAGCCACTTATTGTTTCTAAAGCTAACTTTTGACTGAGTTTAGTAGGAAGACCCAGAGCCTCCCCTGCTGATGCCATTGCTTCTACTAAATAAAATAAATATGCAGGACCACTTCCACTTAATGCAGTAACCGCGTCCATTAGGGACTCATCCTTAATCCATTCAACACTACTGACTGTCCTAAGAAGAGAATTACAGAGTTTTTTTTGTTTTTGTGTAGTTTTATCATTTGAACAACATACTGTTATACCCTCTCCTACTGAAATAGGAGTATTTGGCATTCCTCGGATAATAGCCTGTTCATAGCCAAGTTTATCCTCAAAATATTTTAACATTTTTCCCGCTGCAACAGACAAAATAACAGTTTTTGTTAAATTAAATGGCCTAAGGTCAATAAGAGTTTTATCCATCACTGTCGGTTTAACAGCTATAATTACAATCGACGGGTTCAATGATTTATTTATGTTGTCTAAACTATTGTTAAATGCTTTGTCGGGCAATACCTTAAAATTACTTTTTATTAAATCTAGATATGGATCAACAATAGAGACAGCACTTTTTTTAAGACCACTGTCTAGTAGGCCGGAAAGAATTGCACTCCCAATTCTTCCGCACCCGATAATTAAAACTGGATTATTTGAAGTTATAGTTGAAACATTATTTACCATTGCTTCATGCATTACCAACAGTTTCAAGCATTGCTGCTTCTATTGCATCTGATGGTGATTTACCAGCCCAGATTACAAATTGAAAAACAGGAAAATATCTATTTATTTCTTTAATTATAGAACGAGTAGCCAATTCACAAACTGAAACCATATCAACACCACCTGAGGGAAAATGAATTGAATGCCGAAACATAATAGTTTCGTCATCCGACCAAACTGCAAAAAACCCTAAATCAAGTCGCTCATTTATTTGGGTTATAAGCTCAAGAACAGAAGTTCTTTTATTGTCTTGTATTCTTACATCCAATTGACCAGCTAACTGAAGTATACCTTTATCATTAAGCCAGATGTACCGCATATGAAAATCACACCATTCACTGGCTATTGCGGCCACAATTTCTTCATTACCCATTCTCTCGTAGGGCCATTCATTTTGGCTTATGAGAATTTCAAGGGTATCAAGGGGGTTGTTAACACTATCGTTTAATTCTTCAACCGATAACATAATTATTTCTTCTTTTTCTTAATATTAGTTATTTCTTTTTCGATTTTTTCAAGACGTGCCAGAATATTTTTATTTTCTTCGCGAGCTGCAGTTGCCATTTCTCGAACAACTTCATATTCTTCTCTTCTCACAAGATCCATATTAGCAAGTGTACTCTCGAGACGACCTTTTACCTGACCCTCAAGTTCAGACTTTACACCATGAAGAGTACCTGCGGCACTCTGTCCAAGTTTAGCGAGGTCGCTTAAAAATTTATTGTCCGATTGCATTAGCAAAATCCTTCCATAGTTTATTGACCTAATATAAAAATAATAACACCAATTTAGCGCACTATGACTAAACATTTATGAGTTGCCAAGTTACATTATATATGTGACAACATCTTTAGTGGCTGTAGCACTGTGTTTTGATTGGTTTTCAATAGTTAATGGGTAGTAATTATGACTGAATATTTATTATTTTCTGCTCTTGCATATCCTAATATTGATCCGATTATTTTTGAATTTGGCCCATTAGCGATTCGTTGGTACTCTCTCGCATATCTTGGTGGCATTTTATTTGCATGGTTTTATATGGGCAGACTAATTACTACTAAGAAGCCACCTTGTACACATGAACATATAAGTGACTATATATTTTGGGCAATGATGGGCATCATTATCGGTGGTCGTCTTGGATATGTTTTCTTTTACAATCCAAATTATTATTTGCATAATATTGGTGATGCGTTTGCTGTTTGGGATGGAGGTATGTCCTTCCATGGAGGGTTTATTGGCGTTTGCATTAGCACATGGACTTTTACAAAAAAGAATAAAATTCCACTATTCCAGTTTGCTGATATTGTTGCCTGTGCCAGCCCAATTGGGCTTATGCTTGGTCGTATAGCAAACTTTATAAATGGCGAACTATACGGGCGCACAACTGATTCTTATTTTGGGATGGTTTTTCCTAATGGCGGTATAGAGGCCCGTCACCCTAGCCAACTTTATGAAGCTGCACTGGAAGGTTTAATGCTTTTTATTGTGCTCTATGTTCTTTATAATTTTACAAGAGCAAAATATTATGCCGGTTGTATAACTGGAATATTTATTATTGGGTATGCGCTAGCACGAACCTTCGTTGAACAGTTCCGTGAACCTGACAGCCATATTGGCTTTTTATTTAATACTGATATGCTTACGATGGGTCAGGTTCTTAATTTACCAATGGTGTTATTTGGGCTATATCTAATTTTCCGTGTAAAAAAGTATATTTGATGAGTGACCTTAAAGCTCATCTAGTCAAACTTATTAAATTTAATGGCCCAATTCCAATTAGTACCTTTATGACTGAAGCACTTACAAACCCTAAGTTTGGATATTATCTCAATAAAACCCCATTTGGTAATGATGGTGATTTTATTACTTCACCAGAAATCAGCCAACTTTTTGGAGAACTTATAGGGCTATGGTTTGCTGATATTTGGCTAAAGATGGACTGTCCACAAAAAGTTCATTTAATCGAATTAGGTCCAGGAAACGGAACCCTTTTATCAGACCTAACTAGAGCACTTTCTATTTTACCAAGTTTTAAAAACAACATTGAATTGCATCTTGTTGAGGCTTCACCAAAATTAATAAAAATTCAAAAATATGCATTATCAAACTTTACTGGTAAAATAACTTGGCATGAAACTGTAAGTGAAGCTCTAGATGCATCAAAAGGTATTGATGCATCCACATTTGTTCTTGCCAATGAGTTTTTTGATGCTCTTCCCATTCGCCAATTTCAGAAATGTGACCATGGATGGCATGAACGCATGGTTAACCTTGATCCAAAAGGGGGGGATGAATTTATATATATGCTTTCGCCTTTTCCAATTCAAAACTTTAAGATACCAAAGCATTTAGAAGAAGCTGCCATTCATAGTATAATAGAAGTATCTCCAATGGCAGATAGCCTTTCCATTATAATAAGTGAACACTTAAAGAAAAACTCAGGAGCGGCCTTATTTATTGATTATGGCTATAACGAATATCTTACTGGTGATACACTCCAGGCAGTTAAAAAACATAAGTATGTTGATCTATTGAGACATCCAGGATTTGCAGACTTATCGTCGCACGTAAATTTTCGCAAAATTTCTGATATAGCGAAAAATATTGGCTTACAAGTACATGAAGCTACTAGTCAGCAAAAATTTCTAACTGATTTAGGAATAAATGAACGAGTTAATAAATTAAGGAAAAAAGCAACACCTGAACAAATAGAAAATTTATTGTCTGGTGTAAACCGGTTGATTTCTCCCAAAGAAATGGGAACATTATTTAAAGTGCTTGGGGTTACCTCGGATCCTAGTGTTGAGGTAATAGGTTTCTAAAATGAAGAACTTTACGTCTGCCAAACTTTTAAGCGATTATAGTTCCGTTACCCATGGATTTTTTAATCGCTTGGGTGGCGTTTCCAGTGAACTATATGGAAGCTTGAATTGTGGAACTGCATCTTTAGACAAACCAGTGAATGTCTACAAAAATCGTATAATTGCCTTAAATAATCTTCATCCTGAGGCTAGGCTTATTGAAGTTGAACAGACACACAGTAATAATGTTCATTTATATGATTATGATAAAGGTATTATTAAGGCCGATGCTATTGTTACTAATAAAAAAAATATTGCCCTTTCCGTGGTCACAGCGGATTGTGCGCCGATACTTCTTGTTGACCCCAAAGCTGGCATTATAGGGGCTGCGCATGCAGGTTGGAGAGGCGCAAAAACTGGAATAATTGAAAACACTATTAATAAAATGTGTGAAATTGGAGCGAACAAATTAGATATATTGGCTGCAATTGGCCCTTGTATTTCAAAATTTAGTTATGAGGTTGGTCCTGAACTTTATGATATAATAAAGAATGATACTTATTTTAAAAAAAGCCAAAAATTAAATTATTATTTATTTGATCTTGAAAATTATCTTTTTGAGAAACTTTTTGAAAATGGGGTCACCAAGATTGAGGCATTAAGTATAGATACGTATCCGATAGCAAACAATTATTTTAGTTATAGAAGAAAAACTCACCTTAATGAAAAGGATTATGGACGTCAAATATCAATAATTTTACAAACTTAATATTTTTTCAAAATTCATATTCGCTTTTTTAATAAATAACTGTATAAGAAAAACATACTGGAAATTTTAGTCAGGGGACATTTAGAAGATGAAAATCATTTCAGGTAATAGTAATATTCCATTGGCAGAATCAATTGCCACCCATCTTGGTATGGAGCTTACAAAAGCAAATATTAAGAGATTTTCTGATCAAGAAATCTGGGTTGAAATTCAAGAAAATGTCCGTGGTGAAGATGTTTATGTAATCCAACCAACAGCTAACCCAACAAACGATAACGTCATGGAACTTCTTATTGTTATTGACGCATTAAAACGCGCTTCAGCTCAACGTATAGTGGCAGTAATTCCATACTTTGGATATGCCAGACAAGATCGTAAACCTGGTCCTCGAACCCCTATTACGGCTAAATTAGTAGCCAATCTTATAACTACTGCAGGTGCTGATAAAGTTCTTACAATGGATCTTCATGCTGGTCAAATTCAGGGCTTTTTTGACATTCCTACTGATAATTTATTTGCATCCCCAGTCTTAGTAAATGATATTAAAAATAGATATAAAAATTATGAAAAAGTGATGGTTGTGTCGCCTGATGTCGGCGGTGTTGTTCGTGCTAGGGCATATGCCAGTAGAATAGATGTTCCACTAGCTATTATCGATAAGCGAAGGGAAAAAGCCGGCATGTCTGAAGTAATGAATGTTATTGGAGATGTTAAGGATTATCATTGCATCTTTGTAGATGATATAGTGGACAGTGCTGGAACACTTTGTACTGCAGCAGCTACCCTTATCAAAAAGGGTGCGAAATCTACAAGTGCCTATGTTTCACATGGTGTCTTCTCTGGGCCGGCTATAAAAAGAATAAATGATTCACCACTCGAGCATGTAATAACAACTGACTCTATTTGTGAAACTGAAGCGGTAAAGAATTGTGAAAAAATTATTCAGATAAGTATCGCCCCTCTTTTTGCTAAAGCCATTAGAAGAATACACGAAGAAAGTTCTGTTTCTGTATTGTTTTCATAATTGTACAAAAAGTTAAAATAATCATTGAATAATCTTTAGTTACACGCTAAAAGCGCTGCTCATAGAGGTTATACCGCAATACTGGTATGCCTCTTTGATATTTGCACCCCTGGAGGTAAATATCATGTATTTAATTTATGGAGAATAAACTAATGGCTAATACAGTTATTAAAGCAGAAATGCGCACTAAAGCGGGTAAGGGGTCCTCTCGTGCAATACGTAGGGACGGCCTAATTCCGGCAGTCGTATATGGCGCAAAAAAAGATGTTACAATGATTACTGTTGATCATGTTTCTATTATGAAACTTTTGAACACAGGTGGTTTTTTAAGCACCACTTATGATATCGAAGTTGAAGGCAAGAAAGAAATGGTGCTTCCACGTGACGTACAAATTCATCCTGTTACTGATTGGCCCCTTCATGTTGACTTTCTTCGTTTAGCGCAAGATGCTATAATCGCAATTAATGTTTCAATTAATTTCTTAAATGAAGAAGAATGCCCCGGATTAAAAGAAGGCGGTATTATCAACGCTGTGCGTTATGAACTTGAACTTAATTGCCCTGCGAATAATATTCCAGAAGCTATAGAAATTGATCTCACGGGACTTGAATTGGGTGATAGTATTCATATTTCTGATGTGACACTTCCAAAAGGTGTTACACCATTAATTGATGATCGTGACTTTACAATCGCAACAATAGCAACACCAAGCGGACTAAAATCTGACGAAGAAGATGAAGATGCTGCAGATGATGTTGAGGGCGATGGTGAGGAACAAAGTGTAGAAGTGGAAGCAACTTCACAAAAACCTGAGGAAAAATAAGCCTTACTAAAAGGATAATGCATGTTGCTTTTCGTCGGTCTGGGTAATCCTGGTATTAAATACGTTAACAATCGGCATAATATTGGATTTATGACGGTGGATGAGATTATCCTCCGTCATAATTTTCCCGCACCAAAAATGAAATTTAATGGTGCCCTTTATGAGGGTAAAATTGGTTCAAAAAAAATCTTTATACTAAAACCTCTAACATTTATGAATTTATCTGGAAAATCTGTTTCAGAAGTAACAAATTTTTTTAAAATACCCTCTAAAAATGTGTTTGTATTTTACGATGAATTAGACCTTGATGTTGGAAAAATAAAATTTAAAACTGGTGGCGGTAATGCTGGTCATAATGGTTTGCGCAGTATTGATCAATTTATTGACAATAATTACAATAAAATTCGAGTTGGTATTGGACACCCGGGAGATAAGAATAAAGTAACTGGGCATGTGCTCGGTGATTTTTATAAAGAAGATAAATTGTGGCTAGAACCTTTACTACGTGCTGTTGGAAAAGCAGCTATTAAATTAGTTAGTGGTAATGGTGTTTTGTTTCTAAATGAAATTGGGCTACTTTTAAAACCAAATGAGAAAAAGGAAATCAAGTAATGGGTTTTAAGTGTGGTATTGTTGGGCTTCCTAATGTGGGGAAGTCGACCCTTTTTAATGCTCTTACAAACACGGCTCAAGCGGCTGCGGCCAATTATCCATTTTGCACTATTGAACCTAATGTAGGTCAGGTTCCAGTACCTGACGTTCGCCTAAATAAACTTGCTAGTATTGCAGGTTCGAAAGAAATAATCCCCACACAACTATCTTTTGTAGACATAGCTGGGCTTGTACGTGGAGCTTCAAAAGGTGAAGGCCTTGGCAACCAATTTCTTGGTAATATTCGAGAAGTTGATGCTATTATCCATGTAGTTAGATGCTTTGAAGATGATGACATTACCCATGTGGAAGGTGTAATCGACCCCATTTCTGATGCTGAAACTGTTGAAACGGAACTAATGTTATCAGACTTGGAAAGTCTAGAAAAAAGAAAGGCTGGGCTTGAGAGACGAATTAGAGGTCAAGACAAAGAAGCTAAAGTTATTGCAGATATGGTTGATCGTTGTCTTGCAATACTTGAAGATGGCCATCCTGCACGCAATATTATGGCTGCGGACGAAGATGAACAATGTACCCTCGATAACCTTCAACTTATCACTACAAAACCAGTCCTTTACGTCTGTAATGTAAACGAAGATGATACAGTAAATGGTAATGAACTTACAAATAGAGTTAAAGAAAAAGCCGCTATCGAAAACGCGACGGTTGTACTTATTTGCGCATCATTAGAAGAAGAAATTGCACAACTCGATGATCCCGATGAACAAAAGGAGTTTTTAGCTGATCTTGGTTTAGGTGAGACAGGTCTTGGTAGAGTGATTAGAGCTGGATATGACCTCCTTCACTTAATTACTTACTTTACTGTTGGTCCAAAAGAAGCTCGTGCATGGACTGTTACTCAGGATACCAAGGCTCCGCAAGCAGCGGGTGTGATACATACAGACTTTGAGGCAGGCTTTATTCGCGCAGAAACTACATCTTTTGATGAATTTGTGGAATTTAATGGAGAGGCAGGAGTTAAGGACGTGGGTAAAATGCGCCTTGAGGGCAAAGAGTATGTTGTAGCTGATGGAGATATATTACATTTCAGGTTTGCAAATTAAAATTAAGTAATTAATGTTCTGCAAGTAAAAATACATTATAGCCCCTTCCCTCCAATAAATTTGTGCCAGTAAGTTCTTGGAGGTTTATTATAAACAACTCTCCCTCGAGCCTCTTTACACGCGACCCTATTAATTCCTTTATAATTGTACCACGAAACAACAGTCCCAATCAGTTTTGAGAAGTTAATTTCATCTTTCAAATAAGATAATTAAATTGCGATAAAAATACCAACTTTTGGAAAGTCTGGAATTATCCATAAATAATTTTTAACCAGCTCATCTACTTAGTATTCTCGCGGCAACTGCTGAGAGTTTTGCTTTATTGGAAATAGAGAGAGCCCCTTTAGTTAAGTATGCATTTTCAAGGGCTATATCGCAACCTTGAATACAAGGATGACGGTTTAAAGAGCTTTTTAAAAGGGGTATTATTTTTTTTATTAAATTAAACCCATTTAATGAGTTTTCACCAAGCACTTTTATTATTTTTTTAACATCAACCTCACCGTGCTCAGGGTGCCAACTATCAAAGTCAGTTACCATAGATACAGTAACATAACAAATTTCAGCCTCCCTGGCTAACTTGGCCTCAGGCATACCAGTCATACCTATTATATCGCAACGCCATGATCTATAAATATTAGATTCGGCTAGGGTTGAAAATTGGGGACCTTCCATAGCAAGATAAGTTCCACCATTGTGCATTTTTACATCAACATATTGACTTGCTTTTAAAACTATTTCCCCTAACTTTGTACATGTTGGCTTTGCAACTGAAACGTGTGCAACAGCACCATCTTTAAAAAAAGTTTTTTCACGGGAAACAGTTCTATCAATAAATTGATCAACTAATACAAAATCACCAGGTGCTATTTCATTTCTCAGACTACCACATGCACCTATACTAATTATATCTGTAACTCCCACCCTTTTTAACGCATCGATGTTAGCTCGATAGTTAATACTAGAAGGACTATGTGTATGGTCTCTACCATGTCGAGGTAAAAAAACTATTTTTAAACCATCAACTTCACCAATAAATAGTTCGTCCGAAGGGGAACCAAAGGGGCTTTCTATGTTAATCCACTGTCCATGTTCAATGTCACTAATTTCATAAATGCCACTGCCTCCTATAATACCTAAAACTTTTGTCATCAGAACTCCTGTGTTTTTAACTCAATAATAAGTTGATTAATCAACTCATATATAAAAGACCTTTAGATTCCAAAATCTTTTAAGCAAGCAATAAATTAAATAAGGGCCGCCTGGAGGGCAGCCCTTATATTAAAAACTATATATAAATTAAAAACAATAATTAAAGTTTAGTAGGATCAATATCCTCACCCTTTTTTACTTTTCTCCAAATCCGTTTATTTGTAAAATAGAGAAGAGTTACAAAAACTATCATATATAACATTACCACAAGACCCATTTCTTTACGTTCTTGCATAGTTGGGTCAGATGCCCACGACATAAAGTTGGCCACGTCATACCCCATTTGGTGCATGGTGGCTGGTGTGCCGTCTGCATATTCTACCATATCATCAAATAATGGAGGGGCCATTGCAATTGCATTACCCTCATAATAGTCATTATAATAAAGACCGCTTGCTAGCTCAAAGCCTTCTGGTGCGGTTGAAGGCACCTCTTCTTGGTATCCTATCATCAGCGCCACAATATAATCTTCGCCGTAAGTGCTCGCCCACGGGAAAAATGAGAGGTGTTCTCTGGCCTTAACAAGAGTAGAAAAATCTGGCGGTAATGCACCACCATTAGCAGAGCGGGCTTGTTTATCATTTATAAAAGGCGAGGGAAAGTAATCAGCTGGAATACCAGTGCGAAACATAAGCTCTCCATCTTCGTCAAGAAGATCTTCATATTCATACTCAGCTGCTATTGCTTTAACTTCATCTTCATTATAGCCTATATCTCCCAGAGCCCTGAAAGCAACAAGGTCCATGGAATGGCAGGCTGCACAAACTTCCACATAAACTTGGAATCCACGCTGTATCGATGGAATATCAAATTTACCAAATACACCAGCAGAAGAATAATTGTTGCGTTCTGGGTGCTTTGCATCACCTGCAGCATTTGCGTTATTAATAAATAACAATAATGTTATCATTGAAGCCAAAAGGCCTTTAATTGCGATATTTTTATTCATTAGCGTTAGACCTTCTTATTTGCATCAAGTACTGCAGCAGCAATACTGATTGGAACTGATTTAGTTGTTTCCATTCTGCTAACTAACGGGATAATCAATAGGAAATGTGCAAAGTAAATAAAGGTTGAAATCTGTGCGAAAGTTAGTGCAGTCCAACCGAAACCTAAGATATCGTCAGGAGAAAGTTGGCCAAGGTAACCTAGAAACAATGTATTAACTACGAAAATCCAGAAGAAAAATTGCGAAAGAGGACGGAACCTCATAGACCTAATACGTGCACCATCAAGCCAAGGCAAAGCAAAAAGTATCAAAATAGACGAAAACATTGCAATCACCCCAAGAAGCTTATCAGGGATGGCGCGTAGGATTGCGTAGAATGGGAGGTAATACCATTCAGGAACAATATGAGCTGGAGTTACGAGTGGGTCTGCCTTTATATAATTATCTGGGTGTCCAAGAAAATCTGGCATGTAAAAGACAAAAATAGAATAGAAAATTACAAATACACCAAGTCCAAAGGCATCTTTAGCGGTGTAGTAAGGGTGAAAAGGTATTTTATCGTAGGGCCCGTCAGCATCTATTCCAAGCGGGTTTGTTGAACCCGGGATATGTAGTGCCCATATGTGCAAGATTACTACACCAACAAGTACAAATGGCAGCAGATAATGAAGTGAGTAGAAACGGTTCAAAGTTGGTTGCCCAACAGCAAAGCCGCCCCAAAGCCACTCTACAATCCCATCACCGATAAACGGGATAAAGTCGAAAGCGCTAAACAAATTAGTTATAACCTTTGCGCCCCAAAAACTCATTTGACCCCAAGGAAGCACATAGCCCATAAAGCCCGTTGCCATCATTATTAGGTAAATAATAATTCCCAAAAACCATAGAATCTCACGTGGTGACTTATAGGAACCAAAATAAAAGCCTCTTAATATATGAACATAAACCACCATGAAAAACATTGATGCACCATTTGCGTGAATTGCTTGAAGCAACCAGCCATAGTTAACATCCCGTCTAATGTGTTGAACACTATCAAAAGCAAAATCAATATGGGGGACATAATGCATCGCCAAAACTATGCCGGTCACAATCTGCACCACTAACATAAAGCCAGCAAGAACACCAAAATTCCACATGTAGTTTAGATTACGAGGTGCACTAAAGCCAGAACCAAGAGAACTGTAAATCAAACCCATCAGGGGTAAACGGTCTTCTACCCATTTGGCTGTCGGGCTGGACGGCACGTATTTTTTATCTGAAGACATTTTATTTCCTATCCTATCCTAATTGTTGTGTTGTCTAAGAAAACATATTCGACAATTGGTAAGTTAGTGGGAGCAGGACCCTTGCGAATTCGCCCAGAGATATCATAGTGAGATCCGTGACAAGGACAAAACCAACCTCCAAAATCTCCTTGTTGATCAAGAGGAACACAGCCAAGGTGGGTGCAAACTCCACTCATCACAAGCCATTCAGGTCGTTGTACTCGATCGGCGTCTGCTTCAGGGTCAATTAGATCATCTGCAGTATCAGAGGCCTGAGCTTCAGCAATTTCTAAAGCAGTCCGATGGCGTATAAAAATAGGATTACCGCGCCATAGAAATACGGCACTTTGTCCTTCAGGAATATTAGTTAAATTAACCTCAATGGAGGAAAGCGCTAAAACATCCTTTGATGGGTTCATTTGATTTATTAGAGGCCATACAGCAGCACCAGCAGCAATTGCTCCGGCTGCACCAGTAGCAATATAAAGAAAATTGCGTCTTTCTTCAGCGACGTCATTATTTGTAGTCATTAGTAAGCCTCGTAAACGGTTCTTATAAGTTAATTAACGAATAACGAATTTTCATGTATTTGAACTTAAAACAAAAGTTAATTTTAACACAGTAACTCATCGCATAGTATGCGACACTTATTTACATATATTATCTAAATTTTGCAATGATTTTCGATAAAAATATGTATTAATATGATTAATTATTTTGCATTAAAACTACGGTGGCTTTAATTGGTATGTTTAGCCGCTATAAACCAATATAAAACATCATAAAATTTTTAGCTTTTAAAACTTCCAAAATAGATTATTGATTAAATTTTCAATTTTTCGACCATTTCGAAAACGTGTGGGAACCTTAAATTTTCTAATATTAGAAGACTCGCTTTTGATCCATTCGTCTACTTTCATTGAAAAGTCCACAGCTACAAAATCTTGATCATTTTCATTAATAAAACTACATAATTTTAATAAACGTTCTTGATTGACCCTGTTTCGAGTAATTATAGAATAATCAGGATTTTTTTTCTTTATATAATCGGAGGGTTTTGTTGAAAGAACAATACTCTCAACCTCCATTTTACGAGCTTTTTTAAGAATGTATAACATTTCTTTCCAAGAAGATGTTGCTATTTGAAGCGTCTTGGACGGATAGCCACCCATAATATCTTTATCCTTATATGTGAATAATGGAACCTCCATAATATCAGCTATTTTAGAACGCCCAGTATATAACAACATTTCTTTGCCATGCGGGATATACATTTCTAGTCCAACACTGGAACTCATATAAATACCAATATCATAAATTGTTTTGTAGAATATCTGATCAACCTGGCCATTAACGGCCCTTATAACTTGTGGTTTTTTATGGTTCCATTTTTTAAAAGTTCTTGATGATTTTTCAAGAATTTTTCTAAGTTCTATATAATCACGGCCAGCACAGCTATCATTGGCAGAATAGTTGCCACTTTGTTCAAAATGGCACCAGCTAGGGTCGACCAGTAGCTGGGTGTCTTGTCCTGCAAATAAAATTTTCTTAACGATATTGCCCATTGGTTCGTCACCAAAGTATGATTTATTTGCAGTTTCAATAAAAAAACTAGCATTAATTTGAAACCTGTCTAACGCATCAAGGACAAACTCAAGTCCATTTCCATCACATATTACGGAACGCTTTCCAATAGGAGTATATTCAAAAGGTTTTTTAGCTCCCTCACCCAATGAAAAAGACGTATCAACACTGATCAGTACTTCAAGAGGTTTTAACATAGCTTATTCTCATTTATTACGACTGAATTCCTAAAAAAAGGACATTAAAAACAACAAAAACATTAATTACTAATTTGGAAAAAAAAAGACTTATATTTGAAATTAAATTGAATTTTATAAAGTAAAGATAAAACCAGTTATACAATAATACTTTAAACAATTTGTATTCCATATAAAACAAATTTAGGTAGTTATTTTAGCAGTATTTTTTTTAATACGCATAAACCATAAAATGATAAATATTAAAGAAATTAAAACACCTACAACCATATTATTCATCATATTCCACCCGACAGTTGAGAGCATAAATCCTGATGCAAGAGTTGCAATAGCGGCCAAACCAAAAACTATCAAGTCGTTCAAACCCTGGACAAAAGCTTTTTCCTCTTCATTATAAGCCTGTTGCAAGAGGGTAGTACCTGCGGTGAACATAAAGTTCCAACCTATACCTATTAGTATTAAAGCAAGATAAAAATTATATAATGTTAATCCTGATTTTGCTGTAATGGTTGACCCAAGGATGAAAATCATTCCTATAGTAATCATCTTGACAGAGCCAAACCTCGCTATAAGGGTACCTGTAATTATTGCTGGAGCGAACATTGATACTGAATGCCATTGAATTATTCCTGCAGCATCGGCTACAAGAAAACCACAAACTTCAACAACCTCAAGTGGTGTTGCCGTCATAATAAAGGACATTGTAATATAAGCACAGGCTGAGCTCAAAGACGCACATACAAACGCTGGCCGCTTGATAACATCTATCAGTTTTGGGTTTTTAAGTGGGGTAACTTTTAAAAGGGGCTGTTTTTTTGGTGGTAGTTTAATCTGGGAAATAAGAAAAAAAGCAACTACACTTAGAGCCATAACAAGGCAATAAGTTCCAGCATATTGTAAGGGTATAAAGAAATTACTTTCAAATAAAAATGCCAATGATGGAGCACTTAAGCCCGCAAAAACACCACCTAAAATTACGTAGGATACAGCCTGCTTATGATATTTAGGAGGTGATACTTCTAAGGCAGTAAAACGATAATAGTTGGCAAATGACTGATATATACCGTGACAAAATGTTGCAAAACATAATAAATAATAGTTATTTAGATAAATTGACACGACTGCACAGAAACCAGCAATACAAGCAAAAAAAGCACCCGTAAAAAATCCTTTTTTGCGACCAAATTTTTTCATAAAGATGGATGCTGGGAATGCAAACATGGCCGTTGCTATAAATGCTGTTGCAGAAGGGATTGTTGCAAGGGCCGTGCTACCAGTCATAATTTTTGCCACTAAAGACGAGTAGGTAATAACCGTAACCACTGATGCAAGAAGAATGAACTGTGCCATGGATAATAAAAATATATTGCGTTTAACGTTTCCCATGAAGCTTAACCCTGATAATTTAATATCATGCCGTCATAGGCGGGTTCAACCCCATTTGGCAAATGCTTTTTTAATGTTTCGTAATCTAGTTCGGCAGTCATATGTGTAAGAATAGCTCTTTTAGGTTTAAATTCTTCAATATAAAGTAGTGTTTGTTCCAGATGTGAATGTGTTGGATGTGGATCTTCACGAAGACAGTCAACTATCCAAAGGTCTAAGTTATATAAATGTTGATAGGACTCTTTTGGGATATTATTAAAGTCAGTACAATAACAAATATCATTAAATCGAAAGCCATAAGAAAATATATTTCCATGAATTAGTTCTATAGCCTGGATATTTTTAAAGTTACCAATCGTAAATGGATTAAGTCCAATTATATTTGAACTGCAAATTGCATTGTATCCAGGTTTATTTTTAAAAATATAGTTAAACCTTTCTTCTAGGACCCGTATGGTGTGTTTATTCGAATAAATTGGCACTTCAGACTTCATATTTTGGGCAATAGCACGAAGATCATCAATACCATGAGTATGGTCCGCATGGTCATGTGTATACAGAACAGCATCAAGTTTTGAAAAACCAGCAGAAAGGGCCTGCTCTCGAAAATCTGGTCCAGTATCAACAACGAGTCTTGTATCGCCCTGTTCGAACATAATAGATGCCCTACGACGATGATTTTTAGTATCGTTGGGATTGCAATTTCCCCATCCATTATTTAGCTTACCGCCAATCCTAGGAACACCTTGTGATGTGCCGCACCCTAAAATAGTAATTTTCATGTTTTTGATGGTCTTTCTGTTTTATCAAAAAGTTTAAAAAAATTATCTGTAGTTATTTTAGCAAAATCTTCGTAACCAAGTTCGAAATGATGAGCAAGAAACTCTGCAGTGTGCTTTACGTATGAGGGCTCATTAGATTTACCCCTCATTGGAACAGGAGATAAAAATGGTGCATCGGTTTCAATTAACATCTTTTCAAGTGGAATGATTTTTATTGTTTCTTGAAGTACTTTAGCTGACTTAAAAGTAACAATACCTGAAAGCGATATATAACAACCAATATCTAGGCTCCGCCTCGCAAACGCTTCGGAAGCAGTAAAACAATGTATTACAGCTGGGTATTCGCCCTTTGCCATTTCTTGTTCCATTATTTTTGCACAGTCATCATCCGCATCGCGAGCATGGACAATCAATGGTAATCCTGTTTCGCGACTTGCTTCTATGTGTGCGATGAAATTATCCTTTTGCTTATCCCGTGGGGAATGTTCATAAAAATAATCTAAACCAGTTTCACCAATACCAACCACCTTTTTATGGCTTGCTAGTTTAATTAATTGGTCCGCTGAAATACCCCACTCATCCACAGCGTCATGCGGGTGACTGCCTACAGTACACCAAATTTTATCATTTGATTTGGCTATACTTAACACATCATTAAATTCAGAAAGCCTAGCATTAATAGCTAACATGGTTCCAACACCAGCTTCAGCAGCACGATTAAGTACGCCATCTAAATCGTTTGCTAAATCGCCATAATTTAAATGGCAATGGCTATCAACAATAAAAGTCATGTTTCAATAAACCTTGGAAAAACACCTTGTGGTTTTTCTATAGAATTTTTACTGGTAATCCTATGCACACCACCCAAATATTCAAAACCTCGTTCATTTATCGGAATATTAAGAGTATTTAATAGTTTAGCCGCACTATCTGGCATGATTGGTTGTGATAAAATAGAAATTTGACGAATAGCTTCTGCAGTAACATAAAGTACTGTAGCCATCCGAGCTGGGTCTGTCACCTTTAAAGCCCAAGGTTCTTGAGCCGTAAAATAAATATTAGCTGCAGATACTACCTTCCATATTAATTCTAGATATTTATTAATGGCTTGTTTGTCAATACAGTCTCGAACATAAACCAGTAAGCAATCAACCATATCAAGTAGTGTTTTATCATCTAGGGATAGTGCATCAGGACATGGTATGGCACCATCACAATTCTTATAAATCATGCTAAGTGAGCGTTGTGCTAGGTTGCCCAAATCATTCGCAAGGTCACTATTAATACGATTTATCATCGATTGACGATTAAAATCACCATCTTTACCAAAAGAAACTTCTCTCATTAGAAAATACCGTACTTGATCTAATCCAAATTCATCCACTAAACCAAAAGGATCTATAACGTTCCCAAATGATTTTGAAATTTTTTGACCATCACTAGTCCACCACCCATGCGCAAAAATTCGATTAGAAGGTTCAAGGCCTGCACCCATTAAGAATGCGGGCCAATAAACTGCATGAAAACGCAATATATCCTTGCCTACCATATGGATATCTGCAGGCCAGAAATTTTTAAATTTTTCACTTTCAACATCAGGGTAGCCTGCAGCTGTAATGTAGTTTGTTAGTGCATCAATCCAAACATACATAATATGTTTATCGTTGTCAGGCACAGGTACACCCCAATTAAAACTAGTTCTCGAAATTGATAAATCCCTTAGGCCACCCTCAACAAAGCTCTTCACTTCATTCTTTCTCGTGTTAGGAAGCACAGTAGCAGGTAAATTTTCATAAAAAGAAAGAAGTTTCTCTTCAAAATTACTAAGTTTAAAAAAATAACTTTCTTCTTCAACCCATTCAACAGGAGCTCCTGTAGGGGCCACTTTTATATTTTCTTTATTCTCAACAAGCTCATTTTCACCAAAGAATGCCTCATCACGCACAGAATACCATCCAGCGTACTTATCAAGATAAATGTGACCATTATCCAAAAGTTTGTTCCAAAGTGCCTGGCAAGCCCTCTTATGTCGATCCTCAGTTGTGCGAATGAAATCATCGTTAGAAAATTTCATAACTTCAGCAAGATCCCGAAAGCGCCGACTAACTATATCACAAAACTCTTTTGGTGTTTTTCCGGCTGCCGCAGCTGACTTTTCAACTTTCTGTCCGTGTTCATCTGTTCCAGTCAAAAATAATACTTCAAACCCATCGAGGCGTTTAAAACGGGCAATAACGTCACATGCAAGGGTCGTGTAGGCGTGCCCTATATGAGGGATATCATTCACATAATAAATAGGAGTGGTAATATAATAGGATGGTTTTGCCGACATTAACTTGTTCTTTCAAATTTTATTTAATCTTGAGTGCTGAATTGATATGTATCAAAATATTTATAACCGTTTGTTTTCGATCCATATTTAGGGCATCAGCTTCTTTCATTTGTACAGATACCTTTTCCCATAGCTCAGCCCACTGATCAAGTGGAATTATGGCTCCTAATTCATCCATTAACTCAAATTCATTTTCTAGAGACTGCTTGATATTGTGAGTATGGATTGTTCCCTTATAACTAACGTACCGGATCATACGGCTTATAAAATGACTAAGCATTTCCGAAAACAGTAAAAACATGTCTCCCGACTTTTTGGTCGTAATAGATCCTGCAAATTCATGTATTAGTGGGACATTAATATTGGGCATAGTAGAGAGTAAGTTTAACATTTCTTTATAAAGCTTGAGCCCATCATGTTCTATCAGGGAAATTGCATATCCCGGGCTTCCATTGGATAACGCAACATAACCATCAATTACATTATTTTCATGAGTGGAGAAGAAAGATTGAAGTATAATTTTTACGGCATCAGACTTTAATGGCTTTAAGGGTAACATCCTACAGCGGGACTTAATAGTTGGTAATAATTTGCCAGGTGCATTTGAAAGTATAATAAGTATTGAGTTATTTGGCGGTTCCTCAAGTGTTTTTAAGATTGCATTTGCAGCATTTCTATTCATTTCATCAGCAGTATCAACAATTGCAATTCTCCACCCACCTGCAGTTGAGGTTTTATGAAAAAAACTATTAATTTTACGGATATCCTCAACAAGTATGTTATTACGCATCTTTCCAGTTTTAGGATCTTCAGACTTTTCAACCACCATTAAATCTGGATTGCTACCAGCTGATATTAAACAATTAGGTTGGCTCTCAAGGTTTGTATTTAGAGTGGTAATTGCTTTTTTTTCTAAAACATTACCAAACAATGCTGTGTCCTTAACATTAGTAGGAGCATTACTTAGAAGAAATCTAGCCATTTTATATGCAAGTGTAGCTTTTCCTACACCTTTTGGACCAGTAACCATCCAAGCATGGTGGACTTTATCTAAATTAAAAGCATTTAAAAACGTAATTTCCGCTGCCTCATGGCCAGAAAGGCCAGAATTATTTCTAGGTAGTAGGGTTTGTTCAATTTCCATCGACTTATATAGCCATTATTTTTAGTTAAGGGTGGATGATATGTTTAACATTAAATGGAATTAAATGGCTATTTATAAATTCGTAAGAGGTTAATTTATAAAGTTGTAAAATTGATTTTAACTGGTGTCTAATCAAGCGCTTATTCATATACAATTCTAATTATGATGACGATGCTATAATTTAATTTTAAGGAACATAATAATAAAAATTTATTATATAATTAATTAGGTACAACATCAAATGCTAGAACAATTCTTTCTTCTAGTGACTCAAATGGTATTGTATAGTGAAGCAAAGAAGCCGGAAAAAGACACATACTACCTGTAACTACGCCAATACTTTCTCTTTTATTAGTATTATTAGTTGATAATATATCTTCTTCTATACAAACAACAAGATTTCCACTTTCAGTTTCCTGTTTTTTAGGGACATTTATATATATACTTCCGCTTAGCCAGCCAGTTTCGTGCATGTGAGGTTGCAATTCACCGCCACTTTTCATACTAATAAGCCAGCCGTATAGGCTATATGTAGCTGGCCATCCTGATATTAGACCCTCTTTACTTTTTTCAAAGATAACTTTGTACTTATCAATTTCTAGACATATTATTTTTTGGATTTCTTTTGTCAATTCTGGCTCTAGATCAAATAAATTACCTGAAGTTTGATAACCGTTGGTTAAAAGGCTTTGTCTTCTATTTGGAATTTTTTTTTGTTTTAAAATAGTTTTAGCCGTCTTTATAAAAACTTTATCAAAATTATATAAAACTGCTAAATCTGTTTTTAAAATATAGTTTAACGGATCTTTACAAAATAAGTTTGGTCTTTCTATCCCATACCGAAGTTTAGAACGGCAACCAAGTGAGCCCAGCATCGGGTGAACAACACCCTTTTTTATAAAGTCATTTAATTGATCAAAAAAAAGTGTTTTTTTATCTAAGAAGTAAAAACACCTTAGTAGGTAAAATTTGCTTTTATTAAAATCCTTAAACATAAAATGTTCAATCGCTTTTTCATATTGCTTATGTTCAAATAATAACAAACCAAGACTGTAGTGTGCCTCTACGTAATCAGCTTTTAAGGCTATAGCGTCCCGGTACGAATTTTCAGCCTCAGCTATTTTACCCAAGTCGGTTAACGTAGATGCTAAATTATTATGAGCTTCAGCGTCATTGGGGTTAAGTTTTAAAGATTTTTTATTAACCACTAATGCCTTATTAAATTTTCCACTTTGTTGATAAATAACTCCAAGTAACTTCCAGCTTAATTGATAATTTGGAAATGTTTGAGTTATAAGCAAGGCTAAACCTTTGGCAACCTCGTACTCCCCATTTTCATAATTAGCCAACATATCATCAATTTTTTTCTTAGCCGGAAGCTGTAATAAAAATACTTTAACTTTAGCTTCTCCGTTCAATAGTGTTGTTAGCCTAACAATTTTTTTATGAGGTTTTTTTATTACAATCCCATAACCCTTTGCCTGAATAATAGCTGTATTAACAATTTTTGGTTGGTTTGTTTTAATGAGGGCGTCGATATAACTCATCCAATATTGCTTTATATTTGGATTAGCTTGAAGGGCATTTAAAAATAAGGGTAAGGCAGCGGCTGTTTGATTTAAATAAACAGCTAAAACTCCTAAGTTATGATTAGCATCAGGATTATTTGGGTAGGTCTGCAAAACAGTTCTATAGAAATGCTCCGCTTTTTGAAGGTTTCCTTCTTTATGTGCCGCAATGCCTTTTTCTAATAAATGATTGAGTGTTAGTTCCATAAAATATCCATGAAAGAAAATTTGTATTAGTAGGTTTAACTATTCCGATTATAATTAAATATTAACTGTCTAAGCTTAGTCAAACCCTATTTTACGAGTTATTAGCTTTAACCTAATAGCTAACCCTTAAAACCTTGAGCTACTAAATAAGTTTCTTTACTTTCAGATCTGCTCGCTGGAGGTTTAAAATGACGCACAGACCTAAAATTATTTTTAAGATTAGCAAGAATATTAGTATCGGTGCCACCAGCAAAAACTTTGGCTATGAATGTGCCATCTTCCCCAAGAACCTTTATTGCAAAATCAAATGCAAGTTCCATTAAGCCTAATGTGCGAATATAGTCTGTATTTTGATGTCCGGTTGTAGATGCTGCCATGTCTGACATTACTAGATCAATAGGTCCTGTAATCAATTTCAAAAGGGCCTGTTCCGCTTCTGGAGTTGCAAAATCCATTTTAAGCATAGTTGCTCCTGCCACAGGAGCAACATCAAGTAAATCAATGCCAATAATTGATATATTTCCAGCACATTCTTTGGCAGCAACCTGCGACCATCCACCGGGAGCAGCACCAAGGTCAACAACAGCTTTAGCCCCGTGGAGGAAGTTAAATTTTTCATCTAATTCAATAATTTTATAAGCAGCGCGGCTTCTGTATCCATCCCGTTTAGCTGCAGCTACATAGGGATCATTAAGCTGTCTCTGAAGCCAACGTGTTGAGGATGACTTTCTGTAGCGAGCCGTTTTAACATGAGTTTTTGCGCCTCGAACAATTCCGCGTGGATCAAGTTTTCGCTCTTTGCCAGTTTTGCTAAGCTTAGGTTTTTTAGTCATCGCTAGACTGCTGAATATGATTAATTAATTTTTTATTTTTATCCAGGTTTTTACGCTTAATGGATTTATTACGACGGTTTGCCTTGTTTTTTCGGCGCTGCTTATCCATTAAATGATGCAGCATACCTTCCCTAATACCACGGTCTGCAACCCGTACATCCTGGATAGGCCATATATCAGCAATCGTTTCAAAAATTGCACACCCTGCAACTACGAGATCAGCTCTGTCATTGGATAGGTTTCTTAATGCAAGTCGCTCAGTGTAGTCCATAGTTGACAAATCATTACATAAGTTAGCTAAGTCATTAGATTTCATCCAAGTTCCGTCTACCTTTGAACGATCGTAGAAAGTTTGTTTAAGAAACATGCTTGTTAAGGTTGTAACTGTACCAGAGGTTCCCATAAGTTGAACATTATTTTCAGCTATTGAATCATTAATAAGATTTTTTTTCTCAAAAGGAATTAGATATTCTTTTACTAGATTTTTTATTTCAATATATTTTTCATCAGTTAAGGCTTCTTTAGTACCATATTGTTCAGAGAGGTTAACCACGCCAAGAGGTAATGAAACCCAATCAATTATTTTTGGATTTTTTTTCTTACAAAATTCGACAAAAATAACTTCCGTGCTACCCCCACCAATATCAAAGATAATACCTTTATTATATTTAGTATCGAGAAGCTCCTTGCAGCTTAGAACCGCCAGACGTGCTTCCTCTCTTGGATCAATAATATCAAGTTTTATTTTTGTGTTGTCTTCAACAATTTTTAAAAATTCACTACTATTTTCTGCTTCACGACATGCTTGAGTAGCAACATTCCACATCCGGGTAACACCTCGACGGTTCATTTTTTCCACGCAAATCTTTAGAGAGGATATTGTTCGCTCTATGGCTTCTTCAGAAATACTTTTTTGTTTCTGAAAACCTTCACCAAGGCGAACAATGCGGGAGAAGCTATCTATAACCTTAAAACCGTTGCCCTTTGCAATGGCAATTAATAACCTACAATTATTAGTGCCTAAATCAACAACCCCGTAAACATTACTGCGGTTTTTTTTTCTTTTTCGATTTTTGTTTCCGCGATTTGAGTTACCTAAACCATTGTTAGTAGTCTTGTTATTCTCAGCAGAACTATTATTAACTTTATTGTTATGCATTCTGAAATAGACCTAAAATCATATAAACTTTTATACCACCTATATATAACCCCCTTCCCACGCTTCATAGAAAAATATTTTATTATATTAATAATTTTTCCAATAATCGAGAAGTTGACACTGTTAACAACACTATGCTACGGATTAAATGGTAAAATTTAGTCAGGGGAACAAAAGATGAAATCACTTTCAACAATCAATCGCCGTTTTTTTATCAAAGGGACTGGTGTTGCTGCTCTAGTCGGAACTGCAACCCTTACTGGCTGCGCTGAACAAGTAGGTTCAGAATCTCAACAAACAGATAATAAAAGAATAACTCCATATGAAAAAGTCAACTTTGATGCTGGCTATAACCGTGTCGGTACAAATAGCGTTAAATTTGACATGATCAAAATGTTTAATCCAGATAACCAGCTTGATGTGGGGATGGGCATTGCTGATATGGACTTTCGCACATTACCACAAGTTACTTCAGCACTTAAAAAACGTCTTGAAACAGAAAATTGGGGTTATGAATTGCCCCCCCTAGATTACTCTAAAAATATTGTTGCCTGGAATAAAAGAAGATATAATGCAGATGTACCTCAAGGAAATATCTTGAATTCCGTAGGCGTGTTAGACGGAGTTCTTTCTACATTAAAAGCTTTTGGTAAAGATGGTGATCGCGTACTTCTTCTTACTCCAAACTATTCGAGTTTTTTTGCTACTATTCATCAAGCCAATATGTATGAAGCAGAGAGTGAAATGATCAGAAATGATGATGGTCGCTATGTAGTGGACTGGGATGATTTTGAGGCACAAATTTCTACAGGCATTAAATTATATATCCTCTGCAATCCACAAAACCCTACTGGAAATTGTTGGACGGCTGATGAATTGCGCAGAATGGGGGATATTTGTAACGCCCATGACTGTCTTGTGATTGCTGATGAAATCCACTGTGACTTTGTCACGAATGGCAATAAATATGTGGCGTACGCATCCCTCGGTGACAAATATGCTCAAAACAGCATTTCATATAAATCAACTAGCAAATCATTTAATTTAGCCTCACATCGCACTGGATATATGTTTTCTCATAATCGCTCATATATCGACAAGGTACTAAGAGGCGGGCATCAACGTCTACTCCTTAACATAATGGGCATGATTGCATCAAACGAGGCCTTAAAACACGGAGATGTTTATATTGATGAACAAAACCTGTATCTTACTGAAAATGCAAAATATGTTGAAAAATTTTGTGCAGACCGTATTCCAATTATTAAATATCAAGTTCAAGAGGGTACTTATCTTGCCTGGCTTGACTGTAGGGAACTTTCTGAAAAGTTAGATGTCGAAACAAAGGCTTCTGAACTTAACATTTACAATAAAGCTAATAACGTGACAGCCACTGACTTTTTTGGCGTTACTAGCATTAAAACTTATACTGGTGGATCTTATCTTAAAAAATGGATGTTGGATAACGCGAGGATCGACATAAATCCAGGTGAAAATTACGGCAAGGGTGGAGACGGGTTTATGCGAATGAATCTAGCTACTAATAGAGCAACATTATTAAAGGCAATGGAGAATGTTGAAATTGCAATAAATAATATTTAAAAAATTTACTCATAAATAAGAGACTTTGCTTTTCTGCGGGATCTTTATTAATCACATCATTGACAGATTGTATTCACTGATGCAATCTTACTTAGCTCAAAAAATAATAGGAATTTAATATGTCAAAAGGTAAAAATTTAAATCGTCGATTTTTTATGAAAGGTGCAAGCGCTACTGCCCTTATTGGAAGCGCTATTGGAGGTGGACTGGCACTTCCCTCAGCAGCTAAAGCTAGAGGGTTAGGCAATATTTCAATGTCTATGTCCTACGATCTTAATGAGGAATTTAATCGTATTGGATCCGGAGACGCCAAGTGGGATGGAATACGGCGGCGCGCAAGACCCTTTGATGTTCCATTTCCTATGGGAGTGGCAGATATGGACTTTCGAACCCTCCCTCATATAACTGAAGCGCTAATGAGACGTATGGGTCATCAAAATTGGGGTTATCAAGCAGCACCAACAGATTATTATGAAAACATTATAGCTTGGAATAAAAAACGTTATAATCAAGAAGTTAAGCCTGGTAGTATTTTAAATTCGCATGGTGTTCTCGATGGCTGCCTTTCCATTCTCAAACTTCATAATACAAGCGGAGCACCAATTCTTGTTCAAACTCCAGGTTATTCTGGTTTTTTTGGTGTAGTTCGTAACGCACAATTTACTACCGTTGAAAATCCTTTAAAACTCATTGATGGCAATTGGGAAATGGATCTAGAGGCAATGGCAAGTCAAATAGATGAAAACGAAGTAAAGGTGATGTTATTTTGTAATCCTCAAAATCCAACTGGAAATTGTTGGAGCCCAGATATTATGAGGGCCATGGGCGACTTATGTATAGAAAAAGGTGTTCTTGTTGTTGCTGATGAAATTCATTGTGATTTTATTAACAAAGGCGCAACTTATACTCCATACGCCACCCTTGGTGAAAAATATGCAATGTCAAGTTACACATTAAAATCTACCAGCAAATCATTTAATCTTGCAGCACAGCACGTAGCCTATCTCTTTTCTGATAACATGGAAATGATTGATAATTTGAAAAAAAGTGGGCACCAACGGGGATCATTAAACATACTTGGCATGATTGCCTGTAACGCTGCTTATAAACATGGTGCTACTTATATGGATGATATGCAAGCGTACATGGATGGAAATTGCCGCTTATTAGAAGATTTTTGCTCCAAAAGTATGCGTGATATAGATTACAATGTTCATGAAGGTACTTATCTTGCATTTATAGATTGCTCTTCAGTTGCTAAAAAATTAGGTAAACCAGAAGAGGGAAAACGTGTGGGCGATATGTTACAAAAGTTTTTCATCGAAAAGGCTGGTGTTAACCTTAACCCAGGTGAAAATTATGGTACTGGTGGTCGTGGTTATATGCGCATGAACCTTGCTACAACTCAACATAAATTAAAAGGTGCCCTTGCCGCAATGAAGATGGCAATTGATAATATTTAAATACAATATAAATTGCTCGAATTCCCTTTATAGGAATTCGAGCAATTTCTTTCAATTATTAAACAATATAAAACAGAATAGTAAATCAAAATTTATTTTAAATTTAATTGTCTAATATTATTTCTGGGCCTCATAAACACCTCTGGCAATTGCCCTTGCCATAGTGTCAGCTGCAGCTGAGCCGATTTCACTTAACCAACCAGCTCTTGTTGTGCCATTGGGAATTTCTTTAGTGCCGCCTGAAATACAAAATATAGTGTCCCCATCAGAAGGTGTATGAACGGGTCGAATAGCTCTTGCAAATCCATCGTGAGCCATCATTGCTACACGCTTACATTCAGCCGTAGTTAATTTTGCAGACGTAGCAATAACTCCAATCGTAGTATTAGTGCCGGCGGTCATTCCCTTTAGTTTAGCATCGTCTGGTATGGGCTGTATCGCAGGGTCTTGATTAGGGTTCGACTTTTGTCCCCCAAGTTCATCACCGTAAGCAAAGGGTTGTGCCCAATAAGTCTTACCATCTGGCATAAAAACACTGCCAACACTATTTACGGCAACTAGAGCTCCAACCATTAATCCATCACCAAGGTCAAGCGAAGCTGACCCGAGCCCTCCTTCCTTATTACCAGCACGGGCCCCAAGCCCTGCGCCATGGTTACCAAGGGGAAATCTTGCTCCATTTCGTTCTTGAGCGTCAGATAGAGCTTTAATTCCAAGATCATGATAAGGAGTGTCTAAATCCCAATTTTTGTCTCCACCGTTAACCAAATCAAATAATATAGCCCCAACAACAATAGGTACTGCCGGCATAGTTTCCGTAAATTTTAGACCAATATTCTGTTTAGATAGTATCTTTGCAACTCCGTCACCTGCTGCAAGACCAAACACACTGCCCCCAGATAAAATTACAGCATCTGCACGACCGATAAGGTTTTCTGGAGCAAGAACCTCCACGTCACGAAGCCCAGGCCCACCCCCACGAACGTCTACACCACCAGTTACGGAGCTTGGACAAAAAAGTAATGTAGTTCCAGTCCTAACTTTTTGATCCTGCGCGTGTCCAACGCTTATTCCTTCAACGTCAGTAATTAAGTTTTGTGGTCCAGGTTTAAACATATTTTGTCCAATTAAAATTAAATTACAATTGATTACTTATATACAACGTCCGCCATCAACATTCATAGCAATGCCAGTAATCATACTTGCATCATCGCTACAAAGAAAACATGCGGTATTTCCCATATCAGTTGGTGTTGAAAATCTGCCCATTGGGATTGTTGAAAGAAAATTCTCACGTATTTCAGGAGTATCTTCTCCCATGAAGGTTGCGAGAAGAGGGGTTTCGCCCGCAACAGGGTTAATAGCATTTACACGGATGCCAAATGAAGCTAACTCTACCGCCATTGCTTTAGTAGCCGTAATCATCCAACCCTTTGAAGCATTGTACCAGGTTAGATTTGGCCTTGGACTAACTCCTCCCGTACTTGCTACATTTAAAATTACCCCACTCTTGGCTATTTTCATAATAGGAACAACTTGTTGGGCTGTATAAAAAACAGATTTAGCATTTACGTTAAAAATACGATCAAAATCATCTTCAGAAAGCTTATCCAGTGCTTGAGGTTGATGGCCTATACCTGCATTGTTGACTAAAATATCAATCGTTTCAAATTTTGATATTGTACTCTCTACCAGGCGCTTAACACTTATATTATCAGAAACATCGACCTCTGCGGAGATAGCTTCTTCACCAAGTTCTTTAGCTAGTTTTTCAGCTAACGAATTATTTATGTCTGCAATAACAACTTTGGCCCCTTCAGCAATAAATTTACGTACAATACCAGCTCCAAATCCAGAGGCACCGCCCGTCACAATTGCAATTTTATTCTTTAATTTCATGGTTTTATATAATCTTTCTAATTTGTTAATTTAGCCGTGGTAAGCAGCAATTGTTTTTAAAACAGAGAAGCCATAAAGTGCCTCAAAACCCTTCTCACGACCAAAACCTGATTTTCCCACTCCACCAAAAGGCAACTCAACGCCACCACCGGCACCATAATTATTTATGAAAATTTGGCCAGCTTTAATGGCTTTAGCCATACGTAATTGTCGACTTCCATCACGGGTCCAAACACCCGTCACGAGACCAAATTCTGTTCCATTAGCGAGATTTACAGCCTCCTCTTCAGTATCAAAAGGAATTGCAACTTGAATAGGACCAAAAATTTCCTCTTGAGCAAGTTTATGGTCTGGCGGAACATCTCGGAATAATGTAGGTACAACATAACAACCTGCTGAGGGGCAATCATCGCTGATTAGACCTTGCGCAGCTATTTTTAAGCCACTTTCAACTCCATGAGCAATATATCTTTCTACAACAATTTTTTGTTTTGGTGATATGAGTGGTCCAAGGTCAAGATCATCAATGGCTGATCCGACTTTGAGTAAAGATATTTTACTACACATCATTTGAATTACTTTTTCATAAACGCCTCGCTGGATAAGTATTCTAGTTCCAGCTGAGCAAGTTTGGCCAGCATTTTGAATTCCCCCATTAACTAAAAATGGCAATGCAGCATCTAAATCTGCATCATCAAAAATTATTTGTGGAGATTTACCGCCAAGTTCAAGTGTAACGGGAACAATATTGTTGCCTGCAGCCTTCTGAATAAGTTTACCAATACCAACTGAACCTGTGAAACTAATATGATGTATACCAGGGTGACTGCTAAGTGCTGCACCAGCTTCAGTACCAAGACCAGTGACAACATTCAGAACGCCCTTTGGTAACCCAGCCTCTTCTGCAATTCGAGCAAACATGAGGGCTGTTAAGCATGCATCCTCTGCTGGCTTTAGCACGCAAGTATTACCCATCGCCAAGGCCCCACCAACACACCGTCCCGTAATTTGCATTGGATAGTTCCAAGGAATTATATGACCTGTAACTCCATGTGGTTCTCGTAATGTAAAAACTGTATACCCGTCCATATAGGGAATAGTATGGCCATGAACTTTATCGGCAGATCCTCCATAAAATTCCATATATCTGGCCATTGCAATTGCATCTGCTCGGGCTTGTTTAGTAGGTTTCCCAACATCGAGACTTTCAAGCTCTGTTAGAACATCAATATATTCTAGTATTTTTTCACCTATTTTTGTAATCACTCTACCCCGCTCCATTGCGGAATAATTGCCCCAAACCCCATTTAACGCATCCTGAGCTGCCACAACAGCACAGTCAATGTCATTGAATGATCCGCGACCAATTTTACAAAATAGCTCCCCATTTGATGGATTAATGACGTCTAATGTTTTATTATTTTCAGCATTCTGCCACTCACCATTTATGAGTATTTGTTCACTATTAAAGGGTATTTTCATTATTATTTTCCTCTTTACTCTTAATAGCCCTTGTAATATCCGGGCTCGCTTCAATCAATGATTTTGTATAGTGATGTTTTGGATTTTTATAGATCTCAGCAGTTGAACCCTCCTCAACTATAACGCCGTCTTTCATAACTAAAACCCTGTTTGTAATATTTTTTACAGTTGTTAAGTCATGTGAAATGAATAAATAAGAAATTCCTAACTTCTTGGTTAAGTCCCTGAGAAGATCTAATATTTGACTTCTTATTATTACATCAAGAGCAGAAGTTGACTCGTCGAGAAGTATTATATCTGGCTCTGTTATCAAAGCACGTGCAATTGCTATTCTTTGTCGCTGTCCTCCAGAAAATTCGTGAGGGTATTTTTTTAAGTCCCCATCACCTAGACCCACTAATTTTAGCATTCGGAGGACTTTAACCCTCTTCTCAAAAGTTGTTAAAGGTTTTTTTAATACATAAAAAGGCTCTGCTACGAGCCGTTCGACTGTATGTCGAGGATTAAAACTTCCAAATGGATCCTGAAAGACTACATTTATGCAGCGGCGTAGTTCTTTTTGTCCATAAAACGGCCTTCCAGCAATGTGTATTTTACCTTTACTGAATTTTTCAAGTCCCAATATACAGCGGGCAAGAGTAGATTTTCCACAACCGCTCTCTCCCACTAAACCAAGGTTTTCTCCTCGATTAAGAGTAAAACTTACATTATTAACTGCCTTAAGAGGTTTTTTATTTGCTAGATTATACTCTTTTGTCAAATTAAGAACTTCTAATAATACTTCAGAGCCCACAGTTATATTTTTTTCATATAATTTGTGTTTTGCAGCATCAAATAATTGTTTTGAATAACTATGTTTCATAGACTTAAAAAAAGTTTTTGTATCCCCTTGCTCAACAACCTTTCCCTTTCTCATAATAACAATATGATCTGCAAGGTCTGCGACAACCGCTAAGTCATGACTTACTAAAATAATTCCTATCCCGTAATCTTTGACCAACTTCATAAGAAGTTTCATAATTTTTGCTTGTGTAGTTACGTCAAGTGCTGTCGTTGGTTCATCCGCTATTAAAAGTTTAGGGTTTTGTGACAAAGCTATAGCAATAACTACACGCTGTCGTTGACCTCCAGAAAGCTTATGTGGATATGTATTTAGTGGAAAACGATTTTTATCCATTTCAACCCGCTCAAGAATTAATTCGGCTTTTTTTAATAGATCCTTATATCGAATTTTTGGATTTGTTAGTTTAATGGCTTCCATAATTTGTGTGCCGATAGTTTCTAGAGGATTTAATGCAGTCATAGGTTCCTGAAAAATCATACCTAAATCATTCATGCGGTGAAGGCACATCTCACGTTCAGACTTATCTAGGAGATTATCATTATTAAGTAAAATTTTACCTTTAAGTTTAGCTCCCTGCGGTAATAAATTAATAATAGCAGACGACATCATAGATTTACCTGAACCACTCTCTCCTACTATGGCCAACACTTTTCCAGCCTTAATCTCCATATTAATATTATGAAGAATAATTTCATCGTTTATTGAGAGGGAAAAGTCCTTTACTTTAAGAAGCGTCATTACTGACCTTTCCTGTTATACTTCTTTGTCGAAGTTTTGGATCTAATAAGTCACGTATTCCATCTCCCATTAAATTAAACCCAAGGACCAAGGCAACTATTACTCCTCCAGGAAAGTAAGCAAGCCACGGGGCAAAGAATATCATTGTTTGAGCCTCGTTAAGCATACGTCCAAGACTTGGGTTGGGTGGCTGAGAACCAAGACCCACATATGACAAACTCGCCTCTGCAATAATTGCAATTGAAAATTGAATTGTTGCCTGAACTATTAATAAATTCAAAATGTTTGGCAAAATATGCTCATAACTTATTCTTGATACACCTTTACCAGCTACGCGCGCTGCAGATATATATTCCTTTGGCCATATACTTAAAGCTGCCCCGCGTGAAATTCGTGCAAATACGGGAATATTAAAAATACCAATGGCTATAATGGCATTTATAATACTGGGCCCAAATACCGCTGTGATCATAATGGCCAACAAAAGCGAAGGAAACGCAAATATAAGGTCATTTCCTCGCATAAGTAGTTCATCAATAAGACGAGAACCATTCATACACTTAGCAGCGGCCCACAACCCAAGGGGAACCCCAATGGTTGCACCTATGCCTACTGCTATTAATGATACGGCAATAGCATTTCTAGTGCCAACCATGACCATTGATAATATATCCCTACCAAAATGATCAGTTCCCATAAGGTGTTCAAGTCCTGGAGAAGCAAACTTGCCTTTAATATTTAATAATTCCACATCATATGGGGTCCAAAAAAATGAAAGTAAGGCTCCCATTAAAAACAAAACAGTAAGACCACCACCAACAATAAAACTAATTGAAAAATGTTTCATGAATTTCCTTCCCGAAGTCTTGGGTCAACAGCCGCATAGAGTAAATCGACAATAAAAGTTATTGTTACAACTGAAAAAACTAATAATGTAACGATAGATTTAACAACTATTAAATCACGCTGTATTATTGATTGAAACACAAGGCGGCCCAATCCTGGTAATGAGAACACACTTTCAATAATTATCCCTCCGGCTAAGAGAAATGAAAACTGAAGGCCTAAAATAGTAAGAACTGGTATCATAGCATTGCGGAGCCCATGGCGAAATAGGGCTTGTTTCTTGCTAAGGCCTTTAGCCCTTGCGGTCCGAATATAGTCCTCATTCATAACGTCAAGAACAGATGATCGCATAACCCGAGATAAAATAGCAGCTTGCGGCAGGGCTAGAGAAATTGCTGGTAAGGTGAGTGCCTTAAGACATATGAAAAAGCCCGCATCCCAACCAGGAAAACCACTAGCTGAAAACAACTTTAAAGTAGTTGAAAAAAAGAGAACTAATAAAATGGCAAACCAAAAATTAGGAATTGCCACACCTAACTGTGCAAAGCCCATAAATGATGTGTCAACTAAAGAACCTCTTCTTGTTGCACTAATCAAGCCTGCCGGTATTGCTATTACTGTTGACAGTAAAAGAGCATAGATCGTGAGGGGAGCTGAAACTAGCGCCCTTTCCCTTATTAGTTCAACTACGGGAACTCTATATGTGTAACTTATACCAAAATTTCCATTAACCATTCCCGATACCCAATCAAAATAGCGATCCCAAGGACCAACATTAAGACCAAGTTCTAATCTTAAGGCATCTGCCGCATCTGTACTTCCAGAAAGGCCCATCATAAAAGCGACGGGATCACCCGGTACAACTTCTATTAAAATAAAAATAACACCCGTTGATACAAGAAGAGTAATTATTAAAGAGGTAATTTTTTTTAATAAAAAAGAAATCATTGCTTTTCACCCTCTAAATAAACCCCCCTTAGGTCATTCGAACGTATTGGATAGTTGCTCCACATTCCTTTTAATCCAGTCTTCCAAACTCCATATTTTCCAAGTTGGAAGAGATATCCATTAACGGCATCCTCAGCAATTTTTTTCTGTGCAAGTTTGTAAAGACGGCTGGAATTTAAAGCATCGGTACTAGTTTCAATATCTAGAATAATTTGCTTAAATTCATCATTATCATATCCAAAATAATAATTGTGGTTAGCATAGATATTTATATCCATTGGCTCAACATGTGAAACTATAGACAGATCATAGTTTTTATTAATAAGAACTTGGTCAATCCATTGTGACCATTCCATATTTTCTATTTTAATATTAATTCCAACACGCCCTAGTTGACTAGCAATTAGCTCTCCAGTTCTTCGGGCATAAATTGGAGGGGGAAGTTTTAAGCTAGCAGAAAAACCATTTGGATAACCCGCTGATAATAATAATTGACGTGCCTGATCCAAATTATGAGGAAAAAGTCCAGTTAAGTCTATATAATCTGGGTGATTAGGAGCAAAGTGACTACCTATAGGCACTGCGTTACCAAACATCGCGCCATCTATTAGCTCGGATCGATCTATAGCATAGGCAATAGCCTTTCTTACCAAAACATTATCAAATGGGGGATTTCTATTATTTGTAGCTAATATTGTCTCTCCAGCAGTCAGACCAATAACAACTTCATAAGCAGGGTCATTTTCAAATAAAAACAAGTTCTCAGGGACAGGGTAATTTGGAAAGGCATCAATATCACCAGCTTTCATTGCCGTATAGGCAGATAAAGGATCCGTAATAAATTTAAAGTGCGCACCCTCAAGAAAAACAGATGGACCCCAATATTTTTTATAACGCTCAAGTTCTACTCTATCTCCTCTAACCCATTTGATAAATTTGAATGGTCCGGTTCCAACGGGATTAAAAGAATTTCTATCCGCACTATCTTTATTTACAATGACAGCGTCCCCAAGACCAATGTTAAAAAGAAAATCTGGTCTTGCCTGATCAAGAGTGATCATAACAGTATGTGGGTCAATAACATTAATATCAACGATAGGTTTAAAAATATATTTTTTAGCATTTGTAGAGCTATCTGACCGGGCCCGACTAAAAGAGAATTTGACATCAGTTGCAGTAAAGGGATCGCCATTATGAAACAAAACACCTTTAGCAAGATAAAAAATATAAGATTTTCCATCATCACCTATATCCCATGATAGAGAAAGACCTGGCTGAACATCACCATCTTCATTAATTCTAACAAGTCCCTCAAATATATTGCCATAAACGACATCATCAATTGCAGCTGCAGCTCCAGAGGTTGGATCTAAATTAGGTGGCTCAAGCTGTAATCCAACATTTAAAGTCACTGGCCACGCTATACATGGCCAGCTAGATAATAAGATAATAACTAAGTTAATTATTTTCATTAAATAATGTGCTCCACAGCAACAATAATACCCTCTGGTTTGAGGGTGTTAATTATTTTTTGTGTTTTTCTAGAAATCCCTTTATCAATAATATATGAGGGCTCAACAAAGATATTACCACCCTGATTATTGAATTTTTGTTTTAAGATAGATGCAGCTTTTTGGTTAGTTTTTGCATTTGTAAAACTCATATGATGCAGGGTTTGCCCTAAAAACCCAGGAAGCTGATCTGGATTATCACCCGCAATAATAACAAAATCATTATTATTAAAATTCAACGTTCGCTTTAAAACTTTTAGAGTGTCACAACTAGAATATACACCATGATGGCCACCACCAGAATAAACATCAACTTTACCATTTAATCGCATGTGTAAAAGACCATCGGCTTCGCTTTTTTTTGTATTATTTTTATAAACAAGACTTTGACATTCTAATGTTAAACCAAAGGCCGCTAGACCAAGTACAAAGTTACGTCTTGTTAAATTATTCAACATACCAGTTAACATTAGACCCTTTAAATATTTAATTATTCATAATTGTATAACTATAAGTTAAACTTTTAATTAAACTACTGTGAAAGCAATTTATACGTAGATGACGCCATTACTTTTGCCGAATTTATCATATCTTCAACCACAACATATTCATCAGGTTGATGAGCAAGTTCTAGTATCCCCGGCCCATAAGCAATACAATCTTTTAGATTGCCAATTCTATCAATATGTTTTTGATCATAGGTTCCAGGTGAACAAATTAATTCAGGTGTAATACCAAGAACATCTTCAATTGCAGCCACCGTGGCCTTTACAACAGGTGAATTACTGTCAGTCATACTTGGTATAACTTCCAACATATCCCTAATATCAAAACTAAATCCTTCTCTAGACTTCTCTAGAGAAGAAAGAATATTGACAACTTCACTTTTGACCTCTTCCAATTCTTCTTCAACTAAAAATCGACGATCGATAATCATCCGGCAACTATCAGGTACGCAGGGTGCTGGCAAACCTTCATTACCCTCTGCCTGTCCGCCATGGATACTATTAATATTAAGGGTGGACTGTTTTGCTCCTTCAGGGACGACAGGCATTGCGGTATAGCGGGCTGCCATGGCCGGATAAAGTTTATCTTCAAAATTTGCTACAACCGCCCCCATATGACGAACAGCGCAATCACCTAAAAATGGCATAGACCCATGTGCTATCCTGCCGTGTGTTTCTATCTCCGCCCACCAAACTCCTCGATGACCCAAACAAACCCTATCAACATTAAGTGGTTCAGGTATAATGACATGATCTACTCGATCTTTTGAAAAGTATCCCTTCTCTGCTAAATATGCAACACCACCTAGACCACCAGATTCCTCATCACCAGTACCAGATATTTCAATGGCTCCCTTTAACTCAATGCCGCTATCTATAAGAGCCTCAACCGCAATAATTGACGAAGCCATGCCACCCTTCATATCACATGCGCCACGACCATAAATTTTACCATCAATAAGATCTGCCGCAAAGGGGTCTTTCGTCCAACCTTCACCAGTTTCAACAACATCAATATGGCTATTAAAATGAACGCAAGGCCCTGGCCTTCCTGTGTCATAACGAGCTACTACATTATAGCGTGGGAACTCCGAACTGTCCCCTGGTGTGCCAAAAGCTCTAATATATTCAACTTTAAAACCACGGACTTTAAGTCGATCACCGATATATTCAACGCAGGCTTTATAGTCATTTCCAGGCGGATTAACAGTTGGGAACCTAATTAGATCTTGGCATAGTTCAACTATGTTATCTTCGGATTTTTCAATTATTTCAAAAACTTTATTCAGTACATCTTCACTCATAAATTTAGTCCTATTTTGTAAGCACAAAAATTATAAGTATTAAGAATATTTAACAAGTCTTTTTATTATATTACTTATATTCCATGTAATTTAATAGCCCTGAGCGCAACCATCCTTACGTGGATCAGAACCACCAACTAAAGTTCCATTTTTATAATCAATCCAAATAGCCTGAGAACCACCAATTGGTGATGAACTCAACACAACTTTATGCCCCCTCATTTTGATTTGTTTAATCAACTCTGGATTAATTTCCTCTTCTATCTCTACCTCACCCGTCATAGGGTTAGGAAAAAAACGAGGGATATCCATTGCCTGCTGAATATCATAATTATAATTAATTAAACGACTTAAAAACTGTAAATGGCCAAATGCCTGATATGCACCCCCCATCACCCCAAACGGCATAATTGTTCGGCCATTTTTTGCAAGCATAGCCGGAATAATTGTATGTAAAGGCCTTTTCCCGCCTGCAATCTGATTAGGGTGTCCCCGTCTCATTGAAAACCCACATCCTCTATTGTGAAGTAGCACCCCGGAATTAGGTTCCAGAAGACCACTACCAAATGGCATAAAGAGAGTGTTTATAAAGCTAGCACAATTTCTTTCTTTATCCACCACACTTATATAAACTGTATCTTCATGGTTTGGCAGTTCATATTCCGAAAGTGACTGTATAGCCTTATTACCAATAGTTTTAAATAAACGAGTTATAGTTTCGTGAGAAAGCATTTCATCTACCGGAACTCCAGTATGGTCTGGATCGGCCAAATAGAGATCCCTGTAATGATAAGCTAGTTTACCAGCTTCAATTTCTCTATGAACCAGCTCTGGGTCTAATGGTGAGTTATTATTATTTTTAAATCGCTCCATAATTTTTAACAACATAAGAGCGATAATACCCTGGCCATTTGGTGGACATTGATAAACTTCATAACCATTGAATTCTGCTGATATTGGGTCAATGTAATTTCCAGACGCGTTGTGAAAATCCTCAAGTGTGTGTAATCCTCCCAAACTTTGTAAGTAAGTGACTAAATCTTCTGCAATTTTTCCATGATAAAATCCTTCTCTACCTTCAGAAGCAATAATATCTAAAGTTTTTGCCAAAAGTGGCTGCTGGTGAATTTCACCAACTTCTGGCAATACTCCATTTGGCATAAAAATTTTTCCAGCATTTGATGAAGGATTAATATAGTATTCTGCGTGCTTAAAGTCCCTTCCAACTCGCTCAAGTATTTTATAACCATTTTTAGCAAGTTTGATTGCTGGTTCTAAAATCTCAGCTAATTTCATACGCCCATGATCCCTGATAAGACAATCCCAGGCATCAACAGCCCCCGGTATAGTTACAGCATGAGGACTTTGTTCTAAAATGCTAGTAATTCCTTGGGACCTATACCAAGAAGGATCTGCGGCGGCAGGTGTTCTACCAGAACCATTATAAGCGCTATAATTTGTACTACCTAAAGGTGAAAAAATAGCAAAACAATCACCACCAATACCAGTTGATTGAGGCTCTACAACACATTGAACCGCACATGCAGAAACTGCAGCATCCATTGCATTGCCACCGGCCCTTAGCACCTCAATCGCTACTTCTGTTGCAATTGGGTGGGAGGTGGCAGCCATACCATTTTTTGCTACAATGGGTTCTTTACCAATAGCCTGATAATAGGTTTTATTTTTTATCATGTAAGCGCTTTATTTCATACCTTAACCTAAAATTTCTTTGTAATAATTATAAATATTAAGTCCGGTAATTTTTTCTACTTTATCCTCTGAAAGTCCTCGCTTTATTAATTTATCCCAAATGACTTCCATTCGTCGGGGAGAATTTAATTCTTCAAAATATAATGGAACACGTCTTATATCAAAACGCTGTCCTTGCTCCCGTTGCATTTCCTCTAAGTATTCAGGAGTAACAACTAAACGTCGATGATCTCTATCAGAACCAATGCAAACATGGTCAATACCTGCTACATTTACTGCGTGCATTATATGATCAAAATAAAGATCCACCATTCCGTACCTCAACATGGTCATAAAGGTTCGCATCTGTGTCATGCCAATAACCCCACCTTTTTCAGCCACAGCCCTTAAGGCGATATCTGGCATAGCTCTTGGGTTTTCATGAACATCAGCGCATGTCGTATGAGAAATATGGATGGGGCGAGATGAAATATCTGTAGCATCAAGTGTAGTCTGGACATTTGCATGACTTAAATCGATCATCATACCTATATCGTTTAGTTTTTCAATCAACCGACCACCGAAGTCAGTAACACCTGAACCATGAGTTTCCATGCAGCCGGAACCGGCATAATTTTGATAATTATAAGTGAGTTGACAAGAACGTTGACCAACACCATAAAATACATCTACGTTATCAAGGTCACGCATAAAATGGTCTGAGTTTTGCGTGATGTAAAAAATTGCTATTTTTCCATCTGCACGGGCCCTATCAATATCGAGAACTTTATTTCCTTTTAAATAGTATTGTGATTTATCTTCTATATGCCTATCAAACCAAAGCATTTCTTCAAGTGCTGACTGAAAGCCGCCTTCAACCGATAGATTATCTTGTCTTGGGTTACCGCATGTGACTGCAATACCTCGCATACCAGCGGCCAACATTTCCTCGATTAACTGATCAGAATAAGTATCCCTAACCTCCCCCATAGCATCAAAAACAAGTGCATTTCGTTCCGGATCCCAAGGTTTACCTATTATTGCTGGTGTAAAATTTGGATCACTCTTTTGCGCCAATACTTTACCCCCAAGACTATGTAAAACAGGAAGTGCCAAGGCACCTGACATAAATTTTCTTCTATCAATCATTTTAATCCCTCATTATTTTAATTTTAAGAAATTAATGGTATCAGTCTGATTAATAAAATAACAACTATTTTTTAATAAATCATTTGACAAAACATACTCCTATACTGCTACAATAAAAATCTTAAATCTAAAAAAATTATACGTCAGAACACTAAAAAAATTACCATGGAGCAATAAAATGACCGAGAAAATAAACAAAGCTATTTCTAAGCGAGATTTCTTACAAACCATTGGAATTATTGGTGGGTCTGCAGCTGTGATGACGGCGCTAAGTGGCTTCGAAAACAGTTTTGCATCCGAGATGACAGCACCACCAATGCTTAGCACATCAGGAAAAGGTCAAAAGGTAATTGTTCTTGGTGCAGGTCTTGCTGGTATGGTTTCCGCTCTTGAACTCAGTAAAAAAGGTTATGAGGTTGAACTTTTGGAGGCACGTGATTTTGCCGGTGGTAGAACCAGCTGTTCTAGAAAAGGAACAAAGGTTACTCAAGCAGATGGCACAATTGAAACTTGTGATTTTGAACATGGGCAATATCTAAATCATGGAGCTTGGCGTATTCCAGGTCAACATCATTCAACACTACATTATTGCCGTACTCTTGGGGTCCCTTTAGAGGTTATGTTAAACCATAGCAGTCAAAGCTATGTATATTCTGACTCCATTGAAGGTCCTTTGAATAATAAACGCGTTCGTCGAATTCATATGGAGGCCGATAGGAAAGGTCATGTAGCGGAACTACTCGCCAAATGTGCCTCGGGTGGAGCACTTGATGATATGCTAACTCCGGAAGATATTGAGAAACTTTTAACGTATCTCAAAAGTATGGGTTTAATTAATGCTGATACTTTTGAATACCAGGCTAACGCAATCCGTGGATATTCTACATATAAAGGTGCGGGAGAGAATTATGGAACTTTATCTGAACCTTATGATCTGAGCGAGCTCCTAAATTTAAACATTCAAACTCGAGAATTAACGTCTGATCATCCAACATGTATGTTTCAGGCAGTAGGAGGCATGGACGCTGTATCTTTTGCACTTCGTGACGCCCTGCCCAGAGGTACAATGAAACTCAACAAAGAAGTGACAAAAATATCACAAACCAATGACGGGGTTTCTATAAATTACAAGGATACAAAAAGTGGTCGGGAAAGAACAACAAAAGGCGATTACCTTATTTCTACTATTCCCTTTGCAGTAGTCACAGAAATTGAAAACGATTTTAATCAAGACATCATTGACGCAATGAAAACACCAGCTCCGAGCCAGGTTTCGAAGTTTGGTCTTCAAATGAAGTCACGCTTTTGGGAAGTTGAGGATATGATTTATGGAGGTGTTTCATCAACTAGTATGGCGGGAAATATTGCTTATCCATCTGCAGATTTACATGGTAATAATGGTGGCGTTATATTAGCTTCCTATCTATTTGGAGGACGTTCGACGGCATTCAGTAAAATGAATATAGATCAAAAAGTAGAATATGCACTGTCAACAGGGGAAAATATTCATCCTGGAAATTACAGACAAAACTTTAACGGTAAAGCCGCTGGTATTATTTGGGAAGATGAAAAGTATAATAAGTCTGGGTGGTCTAGTTGGCGTGGCGACAGCATAAAAAAATTACCCACCATACTTAAAGGCGAAAATCGAGTATTATTTGCTGGTGATTGCATAGCCCCTCGTCTCTCTGGCTGGATGGCCGGTGCTATTGAGGGTGCCTGGATTACCATAGCTGAACTAGATAAGCGTGCTGGCAGGGCTTAATATTTGTCTATAAGTTTTAAAAAGTACAAGGAACGCGATAAAATTAAGTGCCTTTCCCTTTTTGATGAAAATTGTCCAAAATATTTTGCAGCTAACGAAAAAATTGACTACAAATCGTTTTTAGATAAGATTACTGATGATTACTTAGTTTGTGATTATGCTGGCAAGATAGCTGGTGCTTTTGGGCTTTTTAAATTAAATTCTAAAGAATGCAGACTCCATTGGATTTTATTAAGTCCAAAATTTCAAAATATCGGCATAGGTTCTTCAATAATGCTTTATTGTATTGAACTCGCATTAGCACAACATACAAAAGTTATCCATATTGCGACAAGTCAAGTAGCCTTTAAATTTTTTGAAAAATACGAAGCCCAGGTTACGAAAAAAACTCTCAATGGGTTCGGTCCGGGAATGGATAAAATAGACATGATGATAAGTCTTTAATTACTACTCTGTCACATGATATTTTTTATTTTCAGTTGTTATGTACAAGCCAATATGCTAGATCCATTTTATATTTACTAGTCATGGATGGATTTAAGAGATGTCGATTAATTTAGAAGATATAAAAAGTATAAGTAAGCGCAATTTTCTGGAAAAAATTGGTATGGTTGCTGGATCAACAGCACTTTATACTGCCATGAGTGCTTTAGATTTGGTACATGCTTCAGCACAAGATAAACCCCCACTACTTTCAACAGAAGGAAAAGGTAAAACTGTATTAATTCTTGGTGCAGGCCTTAGTGGATTAGTCACAGCCCTAGAACTTTCTAAAAAGGGTTATAAATGTCAAATAATTGAAGCCCGCGAACATTCAGGTGGTCGTTCACAGACGGCTAGAAAAGGTAAAGTTATTGAAGAATTGGCTGGTGAACGCCAAGTTTGTGATTTTGACCATAATCAATACCTCAATCTTGGACCTTGGCGAATACCAGCAGAGCATAAAGCTGTAATCTATTACTGTCGCGAACTGGGTGTAGAGCTAGAACCATTGATTAATAAATCAGTCCATGCGTACTACTATAGTGAAAACATTGATGGGCAGCTTAAAGGACGTAGAGTTCGACAGGTAGAGTTGGATGTTGATAGAGCTGGGAGTATACAGGAGTTATTAGCGAAGGCAGTAAACAGCGGGTCTCTTGATGATGATCTAGACACAGAAGATAAAGAACGGTTATTAGATTACCTAGCAACCACGGGGCTCTTAGATAGAAAAAAATTAAATTACCGAGCAAATCGTGCTCGTGGCCATGAAATTGATCAATATCCAGGAACTCTCCTTGACGCAGGTAAATTATCTGAACCCTTCAAATTAGCTGAATTCCTTAAAATCAATATAGGTGAGCGCTGGAATACAGCTGATCACCCCGCTGTAATGTATCAAGCTAAGGGGGGTATGGATAAAATTCCTTTTGCGATGGAAAAAGTACTTAAACCTGGTTCCGTTAGTTATAATTCAGAAGTAACTTATATTCAAAATAACGATGAAAATGTTGTTATTACAGTTAAGAATACAAAATCTGGAATAATAAAACAAATTGAAGGTGATTACGTAATATCTACTATTCCATTTTCTGTAATAGCCGGTATTGATAGTAACTTTAGTCCGAAAGTTAAAACTGCCCTAAAATCAGCAACCAGCTCACCTGCTTATAAAATAGGACTGCAGTTTACACGCCGTTTTTGGGAAGAGGAGGACATGATTTATGGTGGGGCTTCATATTCAGATATGGAAGGTCACTATCAGACATCTTATCCTTCATCCAACCTTTTTGGCAAAGACGGTGATGTGATGCTTGCTAATTATAAATACGGCGGGGGTAGTGTTGAGCTTTCCAACATGTCTATCTCTGAACGAATTGAGCATACCTTAACGTGCGGAGAAAAATTGCACCCGGGAAATTTCAGGAAGTATTATAATGGAAAGGCAATTTCGAAGTCTTGGCACCGGGATCGTTATGCACTTGGTGGTGCCTCAAGTTTCCGTAGCAGCAGACAACGTAGAAAAAATATTCCAATTGTTGTTAAGGGTGAAAAAAGAGTTATTTTTTCGGGTGGAGGAATGTCTCCATATCATGCTGCTTGGATGACAGGCGCCATAGAAGGTGCTTGGCAGATGATACAGGAGTTTGATAAAAGGGTTGCTCAGATTTAATGCACACTCTTGTATTAATGTTCTGGTTCCCTAAAGTATTTATTCATTAATAAGAGAGAACAATTATGTTTTTAAAAAATATTGATAATAAAATTTTTAACTATAAAACACTCAGTCTTTTTATGGTCTTATTTGGTAGTTTCTTGATTACTTTTGGTGGGGGGTATGCTTATTTTATTGCTAAAACAGTTGGTGTGAGCCACCTTGATCAAGTTACATGGACATTCTTTTTAGCTACGAGCTCTGTTCCCGCAGGAATATTTATTTGTATAGTTGGCAAAAATCTTAAAGAGCCTATCATAAAAAATAAAAACCACCCCAATTAAGTTATTAATAAGCCCTGCCCCATTAATATGTTGGTTTAAAGGAAATATTATTTTTAAAAGTCTAGAATAATCCTAAGGAAAAATATACATGCTCCACTTTAAAAATAATCCAAGTCATCAAGAGACAAATAGTATAATTTCACCTAAATTATTCGATGTTGCATATTCGTGTATTAAAACATGGAATGGTTACAATCCATCACCCCTTCACTACTTAAATGGTCTGGCTGAGAGCTTAGGTGTAAAACAAATATATTATAAAGATGAAAGCGAGAGGTTTGGATTAAAAAGTTTTAAAGCCCTGGGCGGTGCTTATGCAGTCGCATGCGTTCTTAGATCATATTTAAAAAAAATTCTACCTAATGTTGATATTCAAAACAGAGATATTCTCTCCGGAAAGTATTCTGATTTACTTAAAGAATTTACTGTCGCTACAGCTACAGACGGTAATCATGGACGGTCCGTCGCTTGGGGAGCTCAACAGTGCGGAATTAACTGTTTCATTTACATGCACAAGGCGGTCAGTAAAAATAGAGCCATTGCGGTAGAAAAATTTGGAGCCAAGGTTGTTTGGGTTGATGGAAATTATGACGATAGCGTTGATTTAATTAAGCAGGACGCCATTAAAAATAATTGGCAAATAATATCTGATACATCTTATGTTGGTTATACCGACATCCCGAAATTTGTAATGGCCGGCTATACGGTAATGACGCAAGAAATTTTTAAACAATTAGATAATGAGCTCATACCGACACATATTATAATTCAGGGTGGTGTCGGAGGTTTGGCAGCCTCCATTTGTGCGCATTCAATTGCTCTTTGGGGCTCAAAACGACCTAAATTTATTGTTGTAGAACCAGAAACTGCTGACTGTCTTTACCAAAGTGCTATTCTAGGAAAACCAAAAATGGTCCAAATAGAAAAAGAAACTTTAATGGGTGGCCTGTCCTGCGGAGAAGTATCATTGATTGGGTGGGATATTTTGAAAAATAATACAAATGACTTTATTACTATTTCTGATGATAATGTTCGATCCGCTATGCGCCTTATGGCAAAGGGAGTATGTGAAGATCCATCAGTTGAGGCGGGTGAAAGTGCTGTAGCAGGTATTGCCATGCTCATGGAGCTTGAAAATTTAAAAAAAATTAAATCTAAACTGAATATTGATGAAAGCTCACGTATACTTCTTTTTGGGACAGAAGGCGCGACTGATCAGAACATGTATGATCAAATTATAATTGGTAATTAATAATTTTTAAATTACCTTGTTTTAATAGTCATTACTGAGAGTAAATTAATTAAAGGGTTAATATTATTTATAAAAAATACTTTATCATACTATTATCACTGTTTATTTTCTCATGCGATAACGGTCCGACAGAAAGTCATTGGTATGATAACATGCCTCGAAAAAGCTGGGAGAACTATGAACCTATCAATACAAAGCAAGATTGGTACGAAGTTTATAAACTTAATAAAAATACATATGCAATTTACGAACCTAACCAATGGCAAGAGGCTATTAGCTATCTTCTAATTGGTTCTGAGCGTGCAATGCTTGTCGACACTTTGCAGGGCATAAGTAATTTAAAATTTGTAATAGATCAATTAACAGAACTCCCAATTATTGTTATCAATACACACAGTCACTATGACCATATTGGTTCAAATTATCAGTTTGATACAATATATGGTTTGCAAAATACCTACACTGCAAATAATGCTAGAGGTCTCAGTAATCAAGAACTGCAAGGAAATGTTACTCCCGGGAGCATATGGAAAAATCTACCTAAAAACTTTTCTTTCGAATTTTATGAAAGCAAATCATATAAGATTGACAAGTTTGTGAAAAATGGTGATGTTATTGACCTCGGTAACCGTAAAATTGAAGTTATACTTGTACCTGGTCATTCACCCGATAGTATTATACTAATAGATAAAAAGAACCGTCTCATGTTGACCGGTGATAGTTTTTATCCTGCACCTATTTATGTTTATTCAGATAGCTCCAGTTTTCAAGATTTTTTTATTTCATCACAAATTATGTTTAGTTATCGAGATGATGTAGATTATTTGCTGCCTGGTCATAATGAAACAATGCAATCTGTAAAATTTCTTAGTGAACTTCGTTCAGCAACTATGGCAATCATAAACCCAACTACAGACTTTAAATTAATTGATGGTAACAGATCTTATGATTTTGGTAGTTTCAAAATCATAACAAAAAACCCGCTTGATTTTGGTATAAGACAGGGGGAGTAAAACTTTTTTAATAGTTGAATATTAATTAGATATTTTTTTTGATTTACCACCTTCACCTACAGCAACCATGATAAAATCACTTTCAGCACAAAATGTACGTTTCCCTGAAAGAAGTTCTTCACCCACCATTTTAACGTGTACTGTAAGAGACTTCGTTCCAATTCGTGTCACCTTTGCGGAGAGGTCAACAATACCACCAATATTAATGGGTGCCATAAAACTAGTTTTATTCAAACTTGCCAATACCATAACTTCTCTACATTTTTGAGTAGATGCAATAAAACCTGCCTTAGCCATAAGGGATAAACCATGCCCTCCAAAAAGAGTTCCATGATGATTAGTATCATCAGCAAAAACCAATTCAACTATCCTTAAGTCCGCATCTGTTTCAGGGTTATTACGGCAACCCATTTTTAATTCTTTTAAAGGAATTTCATCAGGACTTAAAACCGAAACCATATTGAAAATTCCTCTAGTACAGGTAACTCGTTCACCTGTAAGCATATCTTCAGCCTCCATAACCACTTCAACTTTTAGTGAACGCCTACCTGCACTGATGACAGTTGCTGAGAAATCAACAATATTTCCTTTTAGTGCAGGTTTTTTAAAATCAATATTATCACATGAAGCAGTGACAAAGTGTCTTCGCCCAAAGCGGGTGGCTGCGATAAAGGCAACTTTGTCCATATAACTGAGAGCTGCTCCACCAAACAATGTTTCATGATGATTTATATTTTTTGGAAAAACAATGTCAGTTAGGTGAATAGTTTTATTTGTGTAATGTATCAACTAAAAATCCTTTTCCATTTTAATTAAAGGAACTTCAATTCCATCATCCGTAGTATCAACACAGCGCTCGGTAACCTTATAACCAAGACACTCATATAACTTTTCCCCTACTAAAGTTGCCCCAAGTGTCATTTTTTTAAATCCCTCGCTCCTTGCTTTATTTTCGACAAGGTTAATAATATATGTACCAACTCCTCGCCTTGCCCATTTTGGGTGACAGTACATTGCTCTCACCCTCGCTCTGTCTATTGAAGGATCGAGAAGTGCATTACTTCTACCCACTGTATGCGACCCACCATAAAGTGTTTCTCTTTTGCCCCATCCACCACAACCAACAACAGTTTCCCTTACTGTCCCTTCTGCAGATAATATAAGAAAATATGTTTGATCATCTATAAGTCCGGTATCCAACCCCATAAACTGATGGGCAGCTCTTAATTGTTCTGCATTAAGATGATCAACCTGAAGCTCATAAATGGCGAGATTCATTAACTCTTTTATTGTGGTTATGTCCTCCAAGGTAGCCAAACGATGAGTATATTTATTTGACATTTGATTTTCTCAGCCTTGCAATGATTATAAATATGGTTTTAACTAAATATTTAATAATAACAAACCATAAATAGTGGGATTTGTCATGAAATTTTTTAAACTTCTATTATTAATCACTTTGAGCAATATCACTTTCCCTATTATTGCTCACGAAGATGCTGAACAATCAGGGTATATAAATGTTGCAGGTGGGAAAATATGGTACCGATTAAATGGAATTGAGCATATTGACAACAAACCAACTATTATAGTTATGCATGGAGGTCCTGGCGGCACGCATCGGGGTCTAATGCCCTATGTTGAACTATCTGATACTTACACAGTAGTATTATATGATCAGCTTGGCAGTGGTATGTCTGCAAAATTTGTTGATGACATAAGCAATAAAGATAACTGGACAGTTGAGAATTTTGTAAACGAGATTAGTCAAATCAGAAATGCACTTGACCTTCAAGAAATTGTTATTGCTGGACACAGTTGGGGTGGGACACTGGCTGCCGAATATGCAATAAAAAACGAAAAAGGTCTCCGAGCTGCAATTTTAGGAAGTCCACTTATAAGTACACCTCAATGGGTTTCTGATAATCGTAATTGGATCAGTCTTTTACCAAAAAAATATCAAGATGCTATAAATAAACATGAAGCCGCGGGAACCTTTGATGATCACGAATATAGAGAGGCTGAAAAAGCATTTTATGATGAACATATGTGTCACGGGGACTGTATAGACCGTGGCTTTAGGGATAATGGTAAAGCTGGAAATCGTATAATGTATCAAACTATGTGGGGGCCAAGTGAATTTACAGCAAACGGTACGTTAAAAGACTATGATACCAGTCAGGCACTTCACACGATAGAAGTTCCCATCCTTATGATTTGTGGTGAATATGATGAAGCTGCTCCTAAATCTTGCAAAAAATTTGCGGACATGGTCTCTGATGCGACCAATAGGGTTATTCCTAATGCGGGCCATGCTATCCTTTCAGAGCAAAAGGATCTAGTAATCAACATAATTAGAGAGTTTCTGACAAATAAGTTAAATTAACTGTTAATACTGTGATAATAAAAATTACTTTTATAAATATCTTATAGTACTGGACAATATTATAAATGAATAAGCCTAATAAAATGCATTATAGTGCCTGCGCACATGACTGTCCGTCGACTTGTGCACTGATTGTTGAAAAAATTGATGAAAAAACTATTGGAAGGGTTAGTGGCAACCCTGATAATAGCTACACGGCCGGAGTTATTTGCGCGAAGGTTGCTCGTTATTCAGAACGTACTCATAACCCTGATCGGCTTTCTACTCCCCTTAAAAGAACTGGTCCAAAGGGCAGTAACAAATACGCTCAAATATCTTGGGATGAGGCCATTAAAACTGTTGCTGATGCTTTTAAAGCTGCAACAGAAAAACATGGACCTGAAACTGTATGGCCCTATATGTATGGGGGTACAATGGGGCTAGTGCAATCAGGAAGCATAGAAAGACTGCGAAATGAAATGGGCTATACTAATATGCGTTCAACTACCTGTGGGGGGCTGGTTGATACAGGTTGGTTAGCTGGTTTTGGCCGTCGTATTGGTCCCGACCCCCGAGAAATGGCGGAAGCAGATTTAATTATAATTTGGGGAACTAACGCAGTATCAACACAAGTTAATGTGATGACCCATGTTTCTCGCGCTAAGAAGAACCGTGGGGCTAAAGTAATTGTAATTGATCCCTACGCAAACTCAACTACAAAAACTGCTGATATGCACGTAGCTCCCCGTCCAGGTACGGATGGTGCATTAGCCTGCGCCATTATGCATATAGCTTTTCGGGATGGTTTTGCAGATCATGAATATATGAAAAAATATGCAGACGTTCCAGATGAGTTTGAAAACCACCTCACGTCTAAAACGCCTCAATGGGCAGCAAAAATTACAGGTTTATCTGTTTCAGAAATAGAAAAGTTGGCTCTCTTATACCTAAAAACAGAACGGAGTTATATTCGACTTGGTTACGGGGTTTCTCGATGTCGCAATGGAGCGGTCAATGTACATGCTATAACTTGCATTCCAGTAGTTACTGGTAAATGGAAGGTTCCAGGTTCTGGAATCTTTTTTAATAGTGGAGGGATATATCATTTTGATTACTCTTTGATCGAAGGTCTTGATTTAGTAAAAAAAGGAGTTCGCACGATTGATCACTCTCGGATTGGACCTGCACTTCTAGGCAATTTAGATGATTTAGGAGATGGCCCTCCCATAACTGCGATGATAATTCAGGGGACCAACCCTGCGGCGATTGCTCCCGAGCAACAAAAAGTAATTAATGGATTAATGAGAGATGATTTATTTGTATGCGTTCACGAGCAGTTTATGACTGAAACTGCCCGATTTGCAGATATTATCCTACCAGCAACCACTTTTGTAGAGCATGATGATTTATACAAAAGTGGGGGCCACACTTTCATTCATTACGGACCACAAATAATTGATCCTGTTGGTGATAGTAAATCAAATCATGATGTGATTTGTAAATTAGCTAAACTATTAGACGCAAAGCATCCGGGTTTTTTAATGTCTGCAAATGAAGTAATAGATAAAACCTTAAAAATGTCAGACTTTCCTGATTTGAAAAGTCTAAGTGCTACTAATTTTCATGACTGTGCTGAAAGTTTTGATAAACATCATTTCATTGATGGATATAACTGGCCAGATAAAAAATTTCGATTTAAACCTGGGTGGGAAAATATTGGTCCAAGAGGACATGAGTTACCGCAATTACCGGACCATTGGGAAGCCCCAGAGGGTCAAGATAATGATCATCCATTCAAACTTATAACACCACCGGCACGCAACTTTTTAAATTCAACATTTAATAATACACCCTCTTCATTAAAACGGGAAGAAAGGCCAACTCTACAAATTCACCCTGAAGATGCTGTTAAAAATAATATCGATGATGGCAAAATTATTACAATTGGAAACAAAAATGGCCAAATTGATTTGTTTGCTAAAATTGTTAGGGGTGCAAAATTAGGTGTCCTTGTTGCAGAAGGTGTATGGCCAAATGCCAACCACAATGGTGGACAAGGAATTAATGTTTTGGTGAGTGCAGAAGTAGTAGCGCCCAACGGTGGGGTCGCTTATCACGATACAGCAGTCTGGATTAAAAACAGCGCTTAACTTGTTAAATCAATATAACCACCTACAAAAATAGGTAATAAATTTATATTAGCGACTTATTATAATGAACAAAGCCAGATAGTCCGGTAATTTTATCATATAATTTTCGGGCATTATTATTGTTTTCTTCAGTTAGCCAATAAACAGCAGGTGATCCTTTTGCCTTTGCATCACTAAAAACTGCTTCAATCAAGGACCGACCAGCACCATTGCCTCTAATGGATAGGTCAACATATAAATCTTGTAGGTAACAAGTATCGTTTAAATCCCAATTTGTTTTATGAAAAATATAATGAACAAACCCTATAAGGCTGCCGTTAAAATAAGCACCAAGAGCTATGAGAGGTTGATCTGGATCATGAAAACGTTTCCAATTATTTTTTGCAATATTATCAGTAAGGCTTGACTTGTAAAACACCAAATAGTCTTGCCACAGAGAATACCAAATATCATATTCATTTTTGTTTATAGTTTTTATTTCAATCATTATATTATCACAATTAGTATAATTGGTTTTTTTAAACTTTTATTGTAGGTAAATTAACCATTGCGGAATGCATAGCCATAGCCATTAATGGCAGGAACTCCGCCAAGGTGGACGTATAAAATTTTTGAACCTTTTGGAAAATAATCTTTTTTTATAAGGTCCATCATACCTTGCATGGATTTACCCTCGTAGACGGGGTCCGTTATCATGCCTTCAAGTTGTGCACATATGCGGATTGCATTTTTTGTTTCCTCGGATGGAACTCCATAGTATGGATAAGCATAATCCTCATGAAGAATAATATCACTTTCTCTGATATCAGTACCAAGCTCTACAAGTTTAGCAGTTTTCTGGGCAATTTCGAGGACCTGAGCCTTTGTTTTTAAGGGAGTTCCGCTCGCGTCAATCCCAATAACATTTTGGGCTCGACCATCCGCAGCAAAACCTACTAACATACCAGCATGAGTTGATCCGGTTACTGTGCAAACAATTATATAATCAAACTTTATATCCATCTCAGCTTCTTGTGCACGAACTTCTTCTGCAAATCCCACAAAACCTAGCCCTCCGTATTTATGAACTGATGCCCCAGCTGGAATGGGGTAAGGTTTACCTCCCTTTTCTGTTACTTCCTTGAGCGCATTCTCCCAACTTTTTCGAATGCCTATATCAAACCCCTCATCTACAAGTTCTACATCAGCACCCATAATCCGGCTAAGCATAATATTCCCAACACGATCATAGACGGCATCCTCATGTGGAACCCAACTTTCCTGGATTAGTTTGCATTTAAAACCTATTTTTGCGGCTGTCGCTGCAACTAAACGGGTATGGTTTGATTGCACGCCTCCAATAGAGACCAGTGTATCCGCCCCCGAAGCAATGGCATCAGGTATAATATATTCAAGTTTACGAAGTTTATTTCCTCCAAAAGCTAATCCAGAGTTGCAATCTTCCCTCTTGGCATAAATTTCAACGTCCCCGCCTAAATATTTGGACAGAGAATTCAATTTTTCTATTTGGGTAGGACCAAAAGTAAGTTGATATTTCTCAAATTTTTCTAGCATTATTAATTCCTTGTGAAATTTAATATCATTAGATCAAAACTTAATATACGGGTTTTTTAAATATTTCAAGCCCACTTATGACCACAAAAATTTAACGGCTATAGGTGACCCTTCCGCCAACAATAGTCATCACCGCTTCACTATCCATAATTTCAGAAGGCTCAATAGTCATCCAATCTTTATCAAATATAGAGAAATCAGCCTTTTTTCCAACTTCGATAGAACCCCGAATATCTTCTTGGAATGCTGCATATGCAGCATTTATTGTCATCATCTTAAGAGCAGTTTTATGATCCACTTTTTCATCAATATTCCAATCATCAGTATGGAACCCGTTAAAATCTGTACGCGCAACAAGGGAGAAAAACTCTACCCTTGGATCACCTACCTCTACGGGGGCGTCTGTTCCTGCAGTTACATGGATACCTTGATCAATAAGAGTTTTCCAAAGGTATGCCGTTTTAAGACGTTCAGAACCAATCCGTGCCGGAGCAAAATATAAATCAGCTTTGACTGTAGAGGCTTCTACAGCAGCAATAATACCCAATTCCTTATAACGGATCTGATCATCTGGATGAATAATCTGCGCATGCTCTATCCGCCAACGTGGATTTTCATTTACCCGTTCTACTTCGGGAACCGCTTTAAAAGCTTCTTCATATAGGTCAAGTACAAAGCGGTTAGTGTAATCACCAATTGCATGAGTCTCAATTTGAATTCCTTTTTTAAGGGCCTCAATATACACGTCAAGTGCCTTATCTCCGTCAATCAATACTAAACCACTAGTATTCTCATCATCATAAGGCTCAAGGAGGGCAGCTCCACGAGAGCCAAGGCCACCATCACCAAAATACTTTATTCCGGCAATATCAAGCATATTATCTTCAGAATATTCAGCGCCACGTTCTAAAAGTTTAGCCCCTTCCTCCCCAGAAAGCATAAAGTAATAAAGTCGGGTTTTTAGTTTACCTTCCGCATGTATTTCCTTTAGTAATTCAACATCAGCATAATCTCCACCTGCCTCCTGAACTTGTGTCCATCCCATCCTTGACATGAAATCAAGACCGGCTTGTAGTGATTTTTTTTCTTCTTCACGTGTAGGTGCTGGTATATGGTTGCGGATTAACGCCATTGCATTATCAATAAACATACCTGACGGTTCACCGTTCTCATCCTTCAAAATACTGCCGCCGGCCGGGTCAGGTGTATCACGAGTAATTCCAGCAATTTCCATAGCTTTTGAATTAGCAAGAATAGAATGTTCACCACCACGGGTAACGACTAACGGTTTGTTTTTTGAAAAATAGTCGACATCAGATTTATTAAGGAAGCGTTGATCAGCCCATTTTTGCTCAATCCAACCCTTACCTATAATCCAATCACCCTCGGCAATGTTTTCAGCATATAATCTTATTGCCTCTACCGTTTCTCCTAAATCATCAATATTTTGCAAATTAAGTCCAAGTTCACGCTGTCCAACCCACTTAATATGAGTATGCGCGTCAGTTAGACCAGGAAACACAGTATCACCCCCAAGATCAAAAATATTGGTATTTTCACCAATAAAGTTTTGTGCATCAACAACCGATCCAACAAAAATGATTTCATCGCCTTTAATTGCTACCGCAGCAGCAGTCCATTGTGCGTCATTAGCCGTATAAATTGTACCGTTTTGAAGGATCATGTCCGCTTGTACTTGCTCGGCAATATCACCATCACGGTAAAAAAAGAGAATATAAATAACAGCGGCAATCACTAAAATATAAATAAGATTATTTTTCATAAGTTATCTTTCCGTTTACAATCGTCATCAAATTATTTGAAGTTAAAATATCCATTTCAGGTATAGTCATCCAGTCCCTATCAAAAACAGTAAAATCAGCATACTTTCCAACTTCAACGGACCCGCGCTTATTTTCCTGAAAAGCTCCATACGCTGGCCAAATAGTAAACATTTTAAGTGCAGTTTCGCGCGAAACAGCAAGTTCTGGATGCCAGCCATCGCCTGAAGTACCGTCCAGGCGTTTGCGTGAAACGGCCGCATAAAACTCTATACGTGGGTCACCAAGCTCTACTGGAGCATCAGAGCCCCCGAGGATAATCAACCCTAGATCAACAAGTTGCTGCCATGGATAAGAATAACCTAGCCGATCAGCGCCAAGCCTATCTGGGGCAAAATTTAGGTCGCCAATACCGTGAGAAGGTTGCATTGACGGAATAATACCTAGACTTACAAATCGCTCTTGGTCTTCAGCAGTAATAATTTGCGCATGCTCTAAACGCCATCTTGGATTTGAAACTGCCCATTCTTCTTTTGGAACCGAATTAAAGGCTTCTTCGTACCAGTCAAGAAGCGAACGAACTGCACGGTCACCTATTACATGGGTTTCTACTTGTATACCCTTACGTAACGCCTCACGAAGGATAGGTTCAAGCTCCTCTTTAGTAGTGCGGTTCATAAACCCGTTATGATCAGCATCTGAATAATTTTCGAGAAGGGCCGCCCCCCGCGAACCAAGTGTTCCATCAATGTAAACTTTGATGCCACGTAGGTCAAACATATCGTCCTCAGTAACTTCCCGTCCCTGATTTAATATTGTCCATGCTTCCGAAACATTTGCAGCGGCATAAACTCGGGTGGACATCAAACCTTCCGAGTGAATTTCTTTCATCAACTCTACATTAATATATGGCATACCTGCGTCTTGGGTGTTGGTCCAGCCCAGCATTGCATTTTCACGCATACCCCTAATTAAACTATCTTTTTTATATTCACGAGTTTCTGGTGGAATAATATCTCTAAAAAATTTCATTGCAGTCGCAAGAACATAACCATTCGGAGTACCATCAGGATCACGCTCGAATTTACCGCCCTCTGGATCAGCCGTGTCCTTTGTTATATTGGCTAATTCAAGAGCTTTTGAATTTACTAGCGCTGATACTCCATCTGCACGAGGCATAAAAAGTGGTTTATCCTTGGTGAAGGCATCAACGTCATGACGAGTTAAAAACCTTTCTTCATCGGTCCATTCACGCTCGATCCAACCGCGTCCCTGAACCCAGCCCCCAACAGGAACACTTTCTGCAAACCTTTTGATTGAATTGACCGTTTCGCCCAAGGTAGTTATCCCAAAAAGACTAAGGGTTTTGGGTCTGCGACCAACGCCTTCCACATGTTGATGACTATCAGTAAGTCCTGCATAAACAAATTTATTCTCAAAATTCATGATTGTTGCATTACCACACATAAATGCAGCCGCACCTATATTGTCTCCAACGTAGATAATTTTGTTTCCCAATGTAGCCACGGCCTCAGCCGTCCATTGATCAACATTAGCTGTATAAATAGTCGTATTATAAATAACCATATCGGCCGGTTTACACTCTATGGCTATTTCAGTTTGTTGTTCTGAAGCATCACAAGAAAAAAGTACAAGAACTGCAAAACCTGATAGCAAATTATTTTTAATTTTCATTTTTTTTCCAAGAATTAACATAATAAAAAAACAACATTCGGATAGTTTTAAAGACCAGATTAATATATATTATAGCTTCAAAACTAGGAAGGGAAAAATATCTATGGAAGCACAAGTAGACTGGAATTGGGTCCAAAAAGAACTTCTGGAAAAAGGTTTTGTTAAGTTAGAAAAACTGTTAGTGCCTAATACATGTAACACCTTGATGACTGCTTATGAGGATGACGTATATCGTAGTACTATTAATATGGCTCGTTATAATTTTGGAAGGGGTGAGTATAAATATTTTTCTTACCCCCTTCCCCATAAGGTAAAAGCCTTGAGGAACTTTTTTTATTCTCACCTGCGCCCAGTGGCGGTAGAATGGTCTACACGATTAAGATTAAATGAAAATTATCCAATGGACTACATTAATTATTTAAAAATTTGCCATGATCATGATCAATTAAGACCAACTCCTTTAATTCTAAAATATGGTAAAGATGATTACAACGCTTTACATCAAGACTTATATGGTGATATCCATTTTCCTTACCAAGCTGCAATCATGTTATCTGATAAAAAGGATTATGAAGGTGGTGAATTTACTCTCATTGAACAACGTCCCCGCATGCAGTCCATTGCTCACGTTGAAACCTTATTACAAGGTGACGCAATAATTTTTGCTGTTAATGAATTTCCAAAAATGGGCAAACGGGGTTATTATAGATCAAAACTTCGCCATGGAATTAGTAAGGTTAGGGCCGGCAAAAGGCAAACACTGGGAATAATTATACACGATGCAAAATGATCTTTTTTCAACTATAGCACCTGAAATAGAAGAACTTTTTCCGGGGGTTTTTTTATTTAGATCTTATGTAAATGAGCAAGATTTTATGGAAGCTGTAATTTCTACTACAAAAAAAATTCCCTTTCGCCACATGGTCACGCCTGGTGGGAAAAAAATAAATGTTTCTGGAACTAGTATGGGTGATTGTGGTTGGTATTCAGATCGCCGGGGTTACCGTTACGAAAGAATTGACCCCATAACGGGTAATAATTGGCCCAAAATACCAAAAAATATTTCAAGTGTTGTATCTAATGCGGCAAAAAAGGTTGGCTTTGGGGGTTTTATCCCAGATAGTTGTTTTATAAATTGTTACAAACCTGGAGTTGCCCTGACAGCCCATATTGATCAAGACGAAGTTGACTTTAGTCAACCAATTGTCTCTGTCTCACTTGGTGTTTCAGCAATTTTTCAAATATTTGGTGAAAAACGAAATGGAAAGGTGATAAATATTCCTCTTCATTCTGGAGATTTACTTATTTTTGGTGGACCTGCGCGTAAATTTTATCACGGTGTAAAAAAACTTAAAGATCAAACACACCCCTTGACTAATAATTTGAGGATCAACCTTACGTTTAGACGAGCCCTTTGATAAAATCTCATAATTATTATTAATACCTTGCAATTAAAACAACTAACTTTTAAAGATTTGCTATGGATTTAGCCCTTTACCAACCAGATATTCCTCCAAACACTGGTACCATTATACGTATGGCTGCTTGCCTTGAGGTTCGTATTCATATTATTGAACCATGTGGCTTTCCTTTTGGGGAAAAATCTTTTCGCCGCGCAGGTATGGATTACATAGATCAAAGTAAAATTAGTCACCATAATTCTTGGAAAGACTTTCTTATTTGGGCTGAAAGCCGCAGGATAGTTCTTTTATCAACTAAGGCTGCTGAAAACTACACAGATTTTGTATTTAAAGACGATGATATAATATTGTTAGGGCAGGAAAGTGCCGGCGTCCCTGATAACGTACATAATCGTGCTCACACTCGACTTTTAATCCCTATGGCACCAACAACAAGATCATTGAATATCGCCATTTCCGCAGCTATTGTTCTTGGTGAAGCCCTCAGACAAACAAATGGATTTCCAAAATAAAATGAGTATTAAAAATCAAAAAGAAAAAACAAAAAATTGGTTTGAAAGTTTGCGTGATCAAATTTGTGTTAGTTTTGAAGGTATTGAAAACGATTTAACGGGTGTTAATTCAGAACTAAATCCCGGAAGCTTTAAAAAAACTAAGTGGTACCGTGATGACGACCCAAGCAAGGGTGGTGGTACAATGGCTATCATGAAGGGGCGAGTTTTTGAAAAGGTTGGAGTTAATATTTCAACAGTTTATGGTGAATTCTCTCCAGAGTTTGCAAAGCAAATGCCTGGAGCTGATAAGGATCCTCGGTTTTGGGCAAGCGGAATTTCCCTTGTAGCTCATATGCATAATCCTAAAATTCCTGCTGTTCATATGAATACTCGCCACATTGTAACTACAAAAAATTGGTTTGGTGGGGGGGCTGACCTTAATGCTGCCTTACCTAATGATTTAGATACTAAGGACTTTAAAACAGCCCTCAAAAACTGTTGTGATCGCCATAATGATAGTTATTATGAACGTTATAAGAAGTGGTGTGATGAGTATTTTTATATACCACATCGGAATTGTGCCCGCGGTGAAGGCGGTGTATTTTATGATCAATTGAATAGTGGAAGTTGGGATGCTGATTTTTCATTTACCCAAGATATTGGTCGCTCATTTAATGACATTTACCCCTCTCTAGTTCGTCGACACATGAATAAACAATGGACCGAGGAAGAACGTGAAAAACTTCTTTATTACAGAGGGTTATACGCTGAATTTAATCTTGTTTATGATCGAGGGACCGCTTTTGGATTAAAAACTGGAGGTAATGTTGACGCAATTTTGATGTCACTTCCCCCTCACGCTAAATGGAAATGATACGACATGACTTTAATAATAAAAATTTTTACTATTTTTCATTTTCAATACTAAGAATTAAATGCTGATGAATTTACAGTTTCCTTTAATTTACTTTGAAGTCATTTTTAACCCAAATTTTTTCGCGTCGTTTTAATTCGTCGCCCATATCACGACCCTCCAACCAACCTTCTTCAACCAAATCTTTGCCTGAAAATGGTACTTTTGGTATCAGGTATTCATTTATGTATTTTAAAGTTTTAACATTTAATAGGTTAAGGTAAATAAGGTTGTGAATAACAATATTTTTTCCAAAGTAATAAAGCTCTCGTCTAATATTTTTCTGGCTTAAATCAGTTATTTTGTAGGGTTTACTGTAACTAATTAATTGGTCTTTTTCTTTATTAGATAATTTGAGCTTTCTTGATATTTCGATGATGGCTTTATGCTCACTAGGTACTAAACAGAATAACCTCCCCATAACATTATTAAGAGTGAATAAATTTTCTAATTTTACGTACCTGATAAAGCTATTATAACACTGATATTGAGGCAATATTACCTGCAGAAGTCCTATTTCTGCAAGCAAAGGAATAAAATGGCTAGCTCTCTCAGATATGATAATTTTTTTCAATTCATAGTGAACCCTTTCCCCTGAAAGAGCTTCGAGAAGAAACTTATGTTTAATTGTAGCTAACATGCCATCTTCATCAAGGGCGTTGATACTAAGATCTGATGAAAAGCGATAAAATCTTAAAATTCGCAAAGCATCTTCGCGGATACGTTTATCTGCATCACCGATAAATACGACCTTACTAGCCTTTATATCCGCATACCCACCCAGTGGGTCATATACTGTGCCATCCAGTCCTAAATATAAAGCATTTATTGTGAAGTCGCGCCTTTTTGCATCTTCAGTCCAGTCTTTGCTGAACTCAACTACGGCATGACGACCATCCATACTAATATCTCTTCGTAAGGTAGTTATTTCAAAAAAAATTTCATTTAAAACAGCCGTTACTGTTCCGTGTTTTAAACCCGTTGGAATAACTTTTATGCCTGCTTTCTCAAGAATGTCTGTATTTTCTTTAGGTAATAACTTTGAAGCTATATCTATATCCGTAATTTTTCTATTATGGTTGTGCAAATTATTAAGGAGAGCATTCCTGACCGCTCCACCAACAATGCGAGCATTATCTCCATTCTGATTGAGCAACATCATAATTTGCTGCAACTCTCTATCCTGAAGCCATCCATGCTCGTTTAAATTTAGTTTAAAGTTATTCATATTCATTAATCATCTTTGCAAAACATACTAAAATTGCGGCAGTCGCACCCCAAATTTTATGTTTATTATGGGAAAAGGAATAAAAATGACGCGCTACGCCCTTCCAAACCATACTTTCAATCAAATGATTTCTTTCATCAAGTATAAAGTCAAGAGACACCTCAAATATTTCTGTAACTTCTCCTTTAGCCAGTATTGCGGAAAAGTTTGGATTAACAAAACCAACAACTGGAGAAACAATAAAACCTGTTGCGGTCTCATAATCTTCCATCGCACCAACAACCTCAACATGAGTAGAAGGAAGATTAATTTCCTCCCTCGCCTCACGAAGAGCTGTAGTCATGGAATTTAAATCTTCAACGTCACATCCTCCTCCAGGAAAACAAATCTGACCGCTATGATCCTTAAGTTTGAAGGAACGTTTTGTAAGTAAAATTGAATAATTATCATTTCGTTTTACAATAGGTATTAATACCGCAGAGGTCCTTAGTGGTAATTTGTTTTGAAATTTTTGTTTGTTATTAAAAACAAGTCCTTCAGAGTAAAGGGTATGGTCACCATTTTTTGGCCTGATCCACGCCCTGTTTTTTTCACTTGCAAGCGCCCGTCTCATGGCTGGATCATGGTGCTCAAATACTTTGGTAATTAGCTCCTTCACAATTAAATTGGTTCACCAGGTGGTATGGGTGCTATTTCATCTGCATTTGGCTCATATTTACCACTAAAAAATTGTTCAATACGATGGGATTGCTGTTGATAGAACGCCTTATATTCACGGGTCATCTCTTCATTAGAAATTTTATTCTCCAGAATTAATTTTAATCCGTTTAAATGCGAGGCTGTCATTGCCGTAACAGAAGGAGAAGCTGAAGTGCTTCCTGCAATCATCATCATATGATGAACAAATACATAGCCAACCCGACGCTGTACGGCCGCTCTTAGTGGATGCAGGTGGTGCTTAGCAAGAATTGTTTTACCAGCAACTTTTACAATGTAACGGTCCAGGCTAATTTGACCAACATCACGAATATTTTGATCATTAATTCGGGCAAGCCTAGACGGCTCCATCAGCAGGGATAAAGTAGAATTTGCATGTGCTTCAGCCATAGAAAGTGCATCAAATGCTGCACCTGTATCGCGGGGGAAACTCTCCTTTGTTAATTTGTAACCAAACGCCTTTGGAGGAATTAATTCAAGTATATGGCTTGGTAGTGTCAAATAGTCTGCGCTGAGAGCCTCAAGTACTATATCTGTTGCAGCATCCTGACGCTCTCTTGTAACTACTGAATGACGAGGCACAAGATTTTCACCCTTTATCTCGTATCCATAAAGCATACCTCCAATTGATTTTGAGGTCGCATTTATTTGAAACCTTGGCAAATAATAAAGTGGCACCAGAACCTCTTCAAGTTGTGAAAGTGGGGTCCCTAGAGGTATATTATCTAATCCAAATTTTGAAATAGCTACCCTCCTTACCTTATAAAGTTCCTGTGTTTGTTTTAAGACATCGCTCCCAAAGTCCCAAAGATGACTATCCGCGTGTAGGCTCGATGAGCCTCGGCTATCAGGCCCATCAGCAATAAATTGGTGACCGGCAGCATAGGCATCTTCAATAATGGTTTTAAGTCCTATGGCTTCTTCTTCAGGACTAGAAAACTGTCGATAACCCCAATTAACAGCTATTTTGTTCCATTCACCTATACCTTGAGCATATGCTTTAGATATATCAATATTCCCATCTTCATCCACTGTAATTTGAGGATGGGGATAATCCATCACGTCACTATCACCGTTAGTGCTGGCAATATAATTATGAGCAAAACCAAGAGTGTGTCCTACTTCATGCGCACCAAGTTGGCGAGTGCGCGCAAGAACTAATTCAATACTTTCCTTTGTAGTTTTACCATCAGCAAATGGCCCTATAACGGCATTTGCAATCATGAAGTCTTGCCTGGATCGAAGTGAACCCAGGGTAACATGACCTTTTATAATTTCTCCAGTGCGTGGATCTTTAACACTTGAACCATAAGACCAGCCACGTGTTGAACGGTGAACCCAATTTACAACATTATAACGGACATCATCAGGGTCCATGCCTTCAGGCATTATCTTAGCTTGGAAGGCGTTTTCAAATCCCGCCGTTACAAAGGCTTGGTTCCACCATTGAACACCATCACGTAATGCATTTCTAATGGCCTCCGGTGCACCACTATCTATATAGTAAACAATTGGCTTAACAGCTTCACTTATGGCCGCGTTTGGGTTTTTCTTTTCAAGACGATGGCGTGATATGTACCGTTGTTCAATAGGTTTATTAGTCGGCGTAGCAAAATCGATCACTTGCGTGTGATTAAAACTCATCGCAGGGTGAAACAAACGAGGCCTGTAATTGTCATCCGGAAGTTCTACAAATGATAGTCGCTGTCTAAGTGTAATAATATTCGGGTTGGCAGCTACTGAACGAATATAATTACCAGGATTACTTCCTATAAAAGTCACCGTACTTTCAAGTTCAGTGTTTTTTGGGAAAGTTTTAACTTTATCAAAATTTACATAACTACGGGCTTGATCAAGACTAAAGTCACCTTGTCCCCTTCTTTTAATTTTTGAAGCTGACTGATGTTGATCAGACATCATCAGCTCGGTAATATCAATAAGGGTTTTATCTTTATCTTGAGCTATGACATCAAAAGACCAAACAACAGAGGGAGCAAACGCATCAACAGCAGCGAGAACTTCACGGGGATTATTACTGGAGGCTATAAAACGTGTATTTTTTTGATGTAAAAAAACTTTCAACCCAACACGATCAAAATAAACCAGTTTTGTACCACCAAGCTGTCCACGATCAAGACCAACATCATTAGAGCCAAGGGCACCGGGAAGACTAACTTTATAAATAAAGTCTTCCTGAAAACGATCGACAACTAAGTAAACTTTACCTTGATTATTATCGTGATATAAATTGTAAAAACCTTCTTTTTTCCCCATACCATCAGTAAAATCGCCAATGCTCTTTCCACTAGCTGAAGTGGTTAATAATATAATAGTAAATGCAACAAAAGCCTTTAACATAATAAGTTCCTTTATATGGAGAATATTTCTATAAAATTAACTTAGGGTGAAATTACATCGACTTCAAGAAAACCCTTTTATTACTTTAAAATATTCTTTAAAGATAATTCAATACTTCGTTTTTAGCGTTTAAATAAATGAAATAGGTCACCTTATGCAATCATTAGTTATTTTCATCCTTTTGGTAATTTTTTCAACTTCAACATATGCACAACAGCGGCCTCAAGAAAGCTTTAATCTAAATTCTTGGAATGTAATTGTTGCCACTGGGACCTTCGTATCTCCCCAATTTGAGGGCTCAAAGCAATATCGAGTGTTGCCCCTCCCATTCATTCGCGCCTCAAAAGGTAACTACTTCATTCAAACTGAAGGTCCTGGTTTAACGGCTAATATACTCAATCATTCCCACCTCAAACTAGGTCCCTCTTTACAGTTTCGAAGTGAGCGCGATAAAGACGTCAAAAATAGTGTTTTGAAGAAATTTAAGACAATTAACAGTTCAATCGAAGCTGGAGGCTTTTTATCCTATAGTATACCTGTAGGCGCCCCCGGCACAAACATAACAACAAAAATTAAAGCCATGTTTGACCTTGGCGACGCACATAATGGTTACACTATCAACAGTTCCATAACCTTTAACAAAGTACTTAACCGCAGAACAAGGATTGGAATAACATTAAGTACAAATTTTGGTGATCAAAATTATAATAATACTTACTACGGGCTAAGTGCTTATAATAAAATAATAAGTGGCTATTCACTTTATGAAGCTGGAAGTGGCTTTAATGATATTGGATCATCAGTAAATGTAACATACTCATTAAAAAATAATTGGGGCCTAATTGGAATATTTGGATATAAAAAATTGATAGGTCCAGCAAAAAACAGTCCAATCATTAAAAATATAGGAACAAGAAATCAGTTTCTAAGTAGTATTGGAGTTTCATATCGATTTTAATCTTTTCTTATAAAAATAATTCTACAGGGTTAAAAGGTTAGTTATTTGGAAAAATTAATATGAAAAACTTAATCCTCGTCAGCTTACTTGCCCTTTTTGGATGTTCAGAACTAATATTTTTACAAGCTAAAGGTATGGATAAATTAGAGTTAGCTCTAACCCCCGCTGATCACGCAGATTATGTGGTGATAGGTAAGTCTATTAACACTCGTCAAGAAGCATCAGGCAACTTAAACTTACTAAACACTGTTTTTTTTGCTGAAATATTTCAAACTAAATATGCCATATCTAAAGGAGGTACAGTAGTTAATAGTTATCTCACAGGTCCGGGTAAGGCCAAAGATGGTTTAACCTTTTCTGATGACGAGGCTAGATATCTAACTGGTGGACGGCAGATGACAATTGAAAAACTCACAGAAATATTTCCTGATGATACTTACTTTTATAATTTTGATACCCCAGACGGTAATATTCGAAATTTACCTGCAGAATTTAAACGTAAGAATAATGCAAGCCTCAATCCAGGCCCTATAAAGCTATCACTCTACCAAGGTAATCAACTTGCAGACCCAAACAAAATCGATCCTGACCAGGATATTACTGTAAGGTGGAGCCCTTTTCAAAAAGGAAGTCATGATCCAAATAACATTATAGATGATATGATATATGTTATGTTTGGAAACTGTATGGGAAGGGAAGTCGTCCATAGCGGTCATGCATTCGAAACTAATAGCCTAACATTTATTGAAAATGAATTTACAATTCCAGAAACTATTTTAAATTCAGGACAGCCGTTCATGCTAGAAGTTGAACATTCTAACATGGAAACCGATGTTTATAAAGGTATTGAAATTATAGTAACCTATGCAGCGAGTACTTTTTTAGATTTAAGAACCACTGGAATAAATATCGAAAATCAATCTTGCCCTGATGTTCCATTAGCATTTGATGGCGGTGCCACTGATAGGATAAGAAATACAGAAAAATAACATATTAAATTTAATTTTAAACATCAAAAAAATATTAACTTGACATTAATACTAACAAGAATAACGTAAATACTAATTAACTTTCATATAATACCCAGTAAAAGGTTTAAATCATTATGACTTGTATAAAAAAACTTAAAAGCTCTACTGCCCTCTTTACTTTAGGTGCTCTGTTTCTAACTGCTCCTGAGACAAATGCTCAAGACGCCGCCAACGAATCTAATACAGACGTAATTATTGTAACTGGTTCAAATATAGGGGGAAGAACCCAAGCAAATTCACCATCGCCAATTGATGTAATTTCAGCATCAGATATTTCCGCACAAGGGATAAATGTAATTGGTGATCTAGCTCGTAATATGACTTTTAATACTGGATCCGAATTAAATACAGACTCATTCACACAAAATTTTAGCACTGGAGTTGGCAATTTAAACCTTCGGGGACTTGGATTAAGTTCAACATTAGTTCTCTTAAATGGTAAGCGTCAATCGCTGTCTGCAGCATATGCTGATGATGGTAGCACTTTTGTTGATACTAATTCCTTAATGCCACTCATAATGTTAGACAGAGTTGAAACATTAAAAGATGGTGGCTCAGCTATTTATGGTACCGATGCCGTTGCAGGGGTTGTAAATTACATCACTCGAAAAAATTTCACGGGTTTTGAAGTTCAAGCTGGAGGTCAAACAACAACTTCAGATAGCCAAAGAGATTATGATGTATCCGCAATCTGGGGTTCTAAGGTTGGGGAAAAGGGTAATTTTGTTATTGCAAGTAGCTTTATGCACCGTTCTCGCTTAACAGCAGCTCAACGTTCTGAAATTACATCTGGTAGTGGAATATCAGGATCGAGCAGCCCCGGAACTATTTATTTTAAAGATCAAGTTCCTGCTCCCGGTGGAGCAGGAAGTACAGGGGACGCGAACAGTAATGGTTACTTAGATGCAGTTCCTGTTATTGATCCATATTGTGGTACTGCGCCAAATACCACTCGGAATTCAGGACAACAAGGAAATGTAGGACTTTTAGAAATAGGTGGCTGTAATTTCCAGTTTGATCCTTATTATGACCTTGTTCCTGAAGAAGATCGCACACAAATATTTACATCTTTTGATACTGATCTTAATGACAAGGTGCATTTTTATATTGAGGGGGGACTTAGTAATAATAAAGCTATTCGCAATAACGCACCTGCTTTTCCAATATCCTCTCCATTACCTGTTGCGTTGAGAAACTCCACTACAGGTGCTTACTTTTCTCATATTCCGTCTCAATTACAAACTACAGCATCTGCATTAAGTGCAAACAGTGTTTTATTTCTAGGTCGAGTTCAGGGTGATAATGGGGGCACATTTAAATCTGATCACAAAAATGATACATATCGTATTGCATCAACTCTTGATGGTGATTTGAATTCAAATTGGAGTTGGGAAACATCCGCTAACTTTAGCAAAAGCAAAAACTATACAACGGTCAATGATGTGAAACGCGATAATTATATAAATGCATTACTCACTGGAGCATACAATCCTTTTGGAACATCACATACAACCCATCCAAATAGCCAAGCTGCAATTGATGCTATCACCGCTAAAATGAACGTTAAAGGAAGTACTGAGCTCTATAATGTAGGAGCTCATGTGAATGGGGATCTATTTGAAATCGGACAAAATACTGTTCAGGTTGCATTTGGTGCAGACTACCGAAAAGAAAAAATGAGTTATGATTGGAGTACTGATTACAATGGCCCTAATGGAAATGGATCTAACGGCACAAACGCGGCTGGCTTAAATGGAGGAAACTTAATGTTCCTTTATGGTGGTCCTGACTATAGTGGAGAACGGAATATTTACTCTCTCTTTAGTGAAATTGCCATTCCACTCAGTGATACATTGGATATTCAAGTAGCTGCTCGGTACGAAGACTATGGAAACAGTGTAAACAGTTTTGATCCAAAAGTTTCCGTACTATGGCGACCTGATGATAGTTTTTCTGTTAGAGGTTCATATAGTACGGCATTTAGGGCACCTTCCCTCTATAATACTTACGGGGTGCAAACGGCACTTAATGAAATTACAATTGGAACTACTTCTACTTTCCTTCCAGTAAGATCAACTGGGAATGCATCTTTAGTTCCAGAAAGTTCCGACGTTTATAATTTTGGTTTTACCTGGGCCCCTACAAATACTCTAAGTATTGGAGTTGATTACTGGGGTTATAAATTTTCTAATCTGATTACCCAGGAAAACTCACAATCAGTTCTAAATAAAGCTATGCTTGGAAATGCACAGGCACTTTCGCAGCTTAATCTAAGTACACCAGGCGATATTTCAACACTATACTTAATTGACACTAAAATAATTAATGCTCCAAAGGTCACTACTGATGGTATGGATTTTAATATCCGATACAAAACAGATTTGTCAAATGCATTAGGCCAGATCCATACTGGTATGCAAGCAACATATATATTTAATTATGATGCCGTTGATCAGTCAGGTGTTAAATTCGAGGGAGTTGGCAGCCGCAATTTCAATAACTTCGCACGATCAATGCCACAATTACGAGCGAGTGCTAATTTAGGCTATAGTAATGATAATTATACTGCTAATCTATTTATCCGTTACATTGATGGATATACCGACGATCAAAATGCAGTTCAAATACCAAGTTATACAACGGTCGACTTTCAATATAGTTATTTATTAGGTGACCCAAATGATGCACCAACACGCTTATCAATTGGAGTTATTAATGCATTTGATAAGGCTGTTCCTAAAGTTGCCACAAATGGTGGGTTCGATAGTAAAGTGCATGATCCAAGGCAGCGCATGATTTATGGAAGGATTAGTCAACAATTTTGATTGATATCCTAAAATAATATTAAAGGCGCAGACGATACTAATAAAAAGGCGGTCATTTGACCGCCTTTTTACACATATTGGCTTATTGGCTTAAATTATTTTGCTAGCTAAAGAAAAAATGCCCCAGAGTAATAAAACTAAAATAGGCAGTATACTCAATAAAAAACCAATGGTCCGCTTTTTAGGATCAGCCATATAACTTTTCAAAAAAACAAAACGACCAATAATAAACACAATCCCTGCATAAGCAGCTACATCAGCACGAACATTTTGCCCAAAAATCATCATGCAAGGTACTAATACTACAAGCAGTTCAAGAGTATTCATTTGTATTCTGTATTGACGCTCAAAAACCTCGTGACCGGTTGTTGCTGGAGCATCAACACCGTAGGTTCCTCTGGCTTTTCCTACTAAAATTGCGAAATATATATATTGCAGCAATGCAAGCAATATGACTAATGATAAAAGTTCCATAAAATTTTCTTTCTTTCTGTTAAATTTGTAATTGACACTAGATGATGAGAGAAAAACGGTCAATGAACTAATTATTATATGTATAAAACCTTTATTTACTTCTTTTAATAATCATCAAAGAATGACAAAATGTATTTTCTAATGAAATATTAAAAACGAAAGAGTTATTTATCATGAAAAGAAGAAGTTTTTTTAATGCTGCAGCTATTTCGGTCCTAGGAGCAAGCTTACTTAGCAATAAGGCTGTTTCACAATCAACTGGGAAAGTTGACGTAAGACTGAAAGAATTGAATATTGATGTCAAAGCCGCTGAGGCACCTGTTGCTGCTTATGTAGGTTGGCGTAAAGTTGGAAATATGGTTTACATCGCCGGACAAGTACCAGCGGGCCCAGACGGTCTTGTCCTCGGTAAACTTGGTGAAAACATGACAACGGATGAAGGTTATGCAGCAGCACGCTATTGCGGCATCAACCTCCTCGGTCAGCTTAAATCTGCATGTGGTGGTGATCTAGACCTCGTAAAACAGTGCGTTCAAATCCAAGGCCTTGTGAATTCAAGTGATGATTACACAGAACAGCATTTAGTGATAAACGGAACATCTGAGCTCTTCCAAGACATATGGGGTGAACCTGGACTTGCAGCACGTGCGGCAATTGGTACCAACAGCCTGCCACTTGGTATTTGTTGCGAGGTTCTTGCCGTATTCGAGGTTGCATAATAATACGTAGGGCAATATTAACAACTGCCTTAGCAAGTATTATTTCTGCTTGTGGTAAATCTGATGATACAACAGTTACACCAACGGAGACACCACCTACACCATCAAACGGTAAAATTAACGCAAAGCTAAGTGAAATGGGTATTGAACTTCCAGAAGCCAAAATGGCACTCGCTACTTATACTCCTTGGCGCAAAATCGGGAACATGGTTTATATCGCAGGACAAGCAGCAGGTAATAAAGGCGTCATCGGTAAAAAATACAATACCCAACAAGGACATGCGATTGCAAGAGAAGCTGCAATTCTTGTTTTAAGTCAACTCAAGGCAGCCTGCGATGGTGATCTTGACCGTGTTGAACAATGCATACAACTCCAAGGTATCGTCCGCTGCACAAACGATTTTACTGAACAGCATTTGGTGATCAACGGTGCATCTGAATTTTTTCAGGATGTATTTGGTGATAGCGGCCTCGCTGCTCGCGCTGCCGTTGGCACAAATTCGCTACCCATGGGCGATGCCTGCGAAGTCATCGCGACTTTTGAAATTACTTAGTGTCTATTGACAACAATAAATATAAAAGGCTTCTCCTTGAAAGACAGGAGGAGCTGTTCACACTCATAACGAACCATAAAGAAGACGTGGCCCCCGTCACACTCGACCAAACATCAGTCGGACGGCTCAGCCGCATGGACGCCATGCAGGGCCAAGCCATGGCCGAAGAAGTAAAAAGGCGTCGTAGTCACGAATTGCTACGTATTAAAAGCGCACTTGAACGAATAACAGACTACGATGAGGAATACGGATATTGCGTTAAATGCGGCGAGACAATCAATGAAGAACGACTTATTTTTGATCCATCAATCGTATTGTGTAAAAAATGCGCAAATCGAGAAAATTATTAGGGTTAAATATCAGTTCCAAATTCTATAATGTCAATATTTTTTAAAAATAATAGTTTTTGTTAACAAACAATATAAAAGGCCGCTTCCAATTAGGAAACGGCCTATCATTATTTTTATTTTTGGATATTAACCTAATTGTTTAATTGCTGCATTTAAACTATCAAGCGCAGTTTTAAGGCTTGAAAGCGGAACAGCTACATTCATACGCATGAAGCCATCAGAACCAATACCATAAGAAGAGCCCGAATTTAGTTGAACTCCTGAGTTCTGAACTATCCACTCCCCCATACAACCCTCACGAGTTAAGCCAGAATGTCTCCGACCAGCATCACGTTGGGCGTCATGATAAGCCCGCATTTGTTCTGGGCCAGATACCTTTTCCATAAGGCCATTACAATCAAGCCAAGCAAGATACGTTCCTTCAGGCTTTGAGTATTCAATACCTGATAAATTACCAGCAGTATTTACATATTCCACAAGATAATCAAAGTTTGAATCAACATATTCAGCAACATCATCTACCCACTCAGCACCTTCTTCAAATGCTGTTTGACAGGCAATTAATCCAAATGCGTTACAACCAGCATCATGACCGCCACCAATCATAGTTGCATCCATCAAATCTTGATTTTGGGTATAAAAGTATGCAACTTTTAGATTGGCATGACCAAACGTCTTGGAAGGAGAACGATAGGTAATACTTGTTTCAGCATATTTTTCACCAATAGATGAATATGGCACAAACTTATGACCCTTGTTCACGTAATCACAATGAATTTCGTCCGCAAGAACAGTAACGCCACGGCTGATACAAAGATCACCAAGTGCCCGAAGCTCATCTGCCGTCCAGCACTCCCCTGAAGGATTATTAGGATTACAGAGAATGAGGCATTTAGTCTCATAATCAAGCCGTTCCGCTAGATCATCAAGATCCATATGCCAGCGACCGTCAATTTTCTTCATCGGGTTCATTTCAACCCTCATACCTGCTTTAGATACAGCACCCTTAAAGCCAGAATAAGTCGGTGTTTGAAGTATAACTTTACCCTTAGCAGGGTTCAGGCCTCGCATAGAAGAGATCATCCCTGGCTTTAGAGCTGCAGAATTTCTAATCCATTCGCGCTTAACTTCGATACCGTAACGGTCTTTATTCCAGTTAACAATCGCATCATAATAACTTGAAGGTAAAGTTTCGTAACCATAATTATCATATGTAGCTCTATTTTGGAGAGCTTTTACAACAGCAGGATGTTGTCTAAAATCAAGATCAGCAATTCCCATTGGTACTGTAATTTTATCTTTACCATAACGACGGATTGCATTGTCCCATTTGACTGAATTTACACCAATACGACTGTAAATTTCATCAAAATCATAACCCTTACTCGAGCCCCCTCTTGATTGTCCCATAGCTAGTGCACTAGAGGTTCCCGCAGCAGACAAAAGAGCAGTAACGCCAGCAGCACCCTTCATAAAATTTCTGCGATTTGTTCCCTTAAATTTTTTCATTTTGTAATCCTTTAAAATAATTCCCGTAGCTTAAAAAGCCGATTAAACCTTTGTATTCAAACCTATAAGGATTAGGTTTTAGAGTGCTTATAAATATGAATTCATATTTTTCCCAAAGATGATGTTTTATAGCACATCACCGTAATATTAGGAAGGGGAAAGGATCTCACCCATTATAAAGAAAGTCAAACAAACATTATAACTATATAGTCAGACTAGGATTTAAATAGTTACAAATACACATAATTTATATAACTTAAAACTATCTACTTATTCGTTATAGACTTTTATGAAGCGGAAAAATAAATGTTATTTGATGATCTGTTTACCCCTTGCCTCCTTATTGACAAACAAAAGCTTACTGACAATATTAATAGAATGAACCAAAGGAGTAAAAAACTTGGGATCAGCTTTCGACCTCATGTCAAAACAACGAAATGTATTCCAATTGCTCTATTAATTAATGATGGAATGATAGGTCCTATCACTGTCTCGACACTTCGTGAAGCAGAATATTTTGCTGACGCAGGCTTTAGAGACATCATTTACGCCGTCTCTATAGTTCCTTCAAAATTACCTCGCGTTAATGCCTTATTAAGTCGTGGAGTAGATTTAAAATTGCTAATTGACGATCTAGGTGTTGCCAAAGCGCTGAACAATCAGAATTTGAATTTTACTGGTAAATACCGTGTTCTGATTGAAATAGATGTAGATATGCACCGTGCAGGTAAAAGCCCTGATGACCCAGCCGTTATTGAAATTGCTCGTATTCTACATGAAGGGCAGCACTCAGAATTTTCTGGTGTTCTTACGCACGCTGGTGAAAGTTATACTTGCCATACTGAAGAAGATTTAATAAATGCCGCTGAAGATGAACGGTCATTAATAGTCAAGGCTGCGAATAACATAAGGGCTAAAGGTATTCCTTGCAATATAATCAGCTGTGGCTCTACGCCAACAGCAACCTTTGCAAAAAACCTTAATGGAGTTACTGAATTTCGTGCGGGTGTTTACGTCTTTCAAGATTTATTTCAATCCGGCAGGAATGTTTGTGAAAAGGACCAACTGGCACTATCTGTCCTCACTACTATTATTAGCCATAAAAAAAATCAAAATCATATAATAACAGATGCAGGTGGTATGGCACTCTCCAAAGACCAGTCCACGCATGGCACGGATTTTGATTGTGGATATGGTCTTGTCTGTGACCTTAATGGTAAATTGATAGAAAACTTATTTGTAAAAGGAGCCAACCAAGAACATGGCATAATTACTACCCAAGACGGTACAGACCTTGATTATGGTAAATTTTTTATAGGTACAAAACTTCGTATTTTACCTAACCATGCTTGTATGACTGCCGCTGCATATGACAGCTATAATGTAATTAATCAAAAAGAAAACAAGATAGAGAAATGGTCTCGTTGCAATGGTTGGTAAGTTTACACACTTGAAAATTAAGAAGACACTTAAAAACTACTGACTAAGAGCGGCTCTAATTGCCTTATTAGCTTCAACATCTAGAAATTCATCTATTTCGATATAATAATTGTCAGGATCATACCCAATCACAATATCAATAAGAACTGTGCCATCTTCTCCACTTTCGTTAAAAAGTTCCTCAGTTCTTAGTTCAAAGGATGGTTCATTCTTAAGGTGGTCAAACCAGGCCTGTGCATTTGTAGTCATAAACCCTACATTTACCGCCTTATCATGACTTGCCGGATGAATACCCCTGCCGTCAAGAACAAGACCAATATAGCCGGTGCGTGATGACGTATAGATGTCTGAAAATGGCTGTTCTACAATCATTTTCAAACCCATAACATTACTATAAAAGTCTGCAGCCTCTTTTGCGTCTTTATGATAAAGCCAATAAATGCTTCCCTTAAAGCCAAGCTCAGTTGGTCGGCTACTTTGCTGACCAATATCTAAATAAATATTCTCAGAAACTTCTAATAACGGTATAAATTTAGAATTCTCTGGATGTGGTGCAAAATATTCAAATTCGAGAATATAGCCACCAGGATCAGTTACGAGAAAACCATTATGTGGGCTGTCACCAAGAGGTTTTGGTGGGTTTCTAATATCCATATTTTGAGACACAGCATATTCGTACCAAGCATCAATCTGATCTGTAAGGAGTGCAATTGCTATCGTTTTTGGTTCATCAGCCGAATGCATTCCACGACCATTGTCATTCACAACCGTAATAAATGTAGTCGGGGATGTTTGAAAGATTATAGCAAAGTCCGGAAATTCAAAAACATTCTTAAATCCCATCGTATTATGATAAAAATTAACAGCGTCATTGTAGTTTTTATAATATAAGTAAGCATTGTTACCAATGATGTCCCTCATTATTTCTTTAGTATCGTCCATGACTATATTATTATTTTCACTTTCACTTTCACTTTCACTATTATTTGAACAGCCACAGACTACAATAAAAGTAATAATAATAAAAAACTTGGTTAAAATTTTAAACATCATTTTTCTTTCTAAATTTTTTCTAAACTTTACTAACACCCGTTAATAATAGCAATCACTTCATTAACAGTTTTAATCCCAATTGACATATTAGCAAACTGTATAGTAGTTTCTGCAAAAAATTTTAAAAGTAAATTAAATCATTTATAGGGAACCAATATAAATGCCGCACTGCATAATAGAATATACTCGGGGTGTAGAGAACGAAATTAAGATTTCAAAATTAGTTGATGTTGCCTACGAGGGGATTGTAAATAGTGGTATTTTTAACTCTAATGCTATTAAAGTTAGGGCAATTCCATTTGAATTCTATAAATCCGGTCTTAACCCTAATGATTATATTCATATTAAGCTTAGAATTCTATCTGGGCGCACAATAGAGCAAAAGAAAGAAATTTCTGATTATATGATTGAATGTATTAAACCCCATATTGGACAGACAAAGTCATTAACCTTAGAAGTAATAGATATGGATATTAGAAGTTACGGAAAGCATATAAATGGAAGCCTTTAAGCCATTTTACTCTCAGGAAAATTGAAGAATGCAGTTGGTTTCATATCACCTTGGCGCATGTATGTGTCAATATTACCAAGATGGTATGCGTAGTGTGCATATAAAGCCCACAGAAACCCCATTGCACTATATTCCCCCCCCTGAAACCAAACAGTTTTTGTCAGGTCTGTCACTTTAATACCCCTTAGCATGACCATACAGTTTTCGTGTATATCACGTCCCATAGCGATAAAGTCGCCATCATAAACTTCATTTGTCAACTGTTGATTAATAGGTAGAGGAATTTCACCACCATCCTCAACTGAAATAAGTGAACGGATAAAGCCATCCTCAGACGTTGTCAAGTGCACGTAAAGGCCTTTGATAGTTATGTTTTCTAGCCTGTCGCCAAAGCTTACGCCTGGGCCATCAATTGGGATCCATTCGTATTTGTCGCTGGGAGTTTTATTCACATAGGTTTCTACAAAATCAAACATACGATCAAACATTATTAAAAAACGTTCAAATTCAGACATCGGAATGATGGTCATTTTAAACTCCTAGGAATAGGTTAATTAAATATTATTAATGAACCTTTTTTGCTTCACGAAACTTCTCGCGCGCTAACTCAAAAACTTCCTCAGCTTTGTCATCCTGGCCGTCATCCCGATAAAGTATACCAAGATTATTTACAGGAGCCGGATTAGTTGGTTCTAGTTCGATTGCTCTTTCATAATGAGAAATAGCTTCTTCTACTTCACCCGTTTCTTTTAAAAAATTGCCAAAACTATTATGAGCATCGGGATTTAATGGATCTTCCGTTGTAATCAATTCATAAATATTTTTTGCCTCTGCAGGGTTATCATTAAGTTTTTCACACATGGCCATGTCGAGAAAAACCTGAGCATTAGTAGCGTCTAGTTCTATTGCTTTATGATAGTGGTGAATGGCAATTTCATATTCCCCCTTTTCCTTCAATGCCCTTGCAACGTTGCACAGCACTTCAACTGAATCTGGCATTAGGTGAGCAGCCGCTGTAAATAACTCAAGGGCAGCATCATATTTTTCTTCAGCCATCAAAATTAGTCCTGCGTTACTTAGAGCTGGTACATATTTTGGATCAATATTAATTGCCTGCATGAATGATTGTAGTGCTAATTTATTATTTCCAGTGAATTTAAACGCATTACCAAGATTAAATTGGACGCTTGCGTTAAGTGGCGTAATTTCCGCTGCTTTTTTAAAATGTGATAAGGCTTCAGAATGTGCCCCTTTAATGCCCATAACCAGGCCGAGTAAACTATACAGTTCTTGTACTTCAGGGTAACGTTCTAAATAATTTTTGCATTTAACTTCAACTTCCCAAAATTTACTTTCTTTAAAGAGCTCCTTTAACTCATCAATATCACTACGAAATAAGCTATTTGGATTAAGCCGTTTTATTCCAGTTACTGCCTCTTCATTATCAGGATATTTAGTAAGAATTGCCTCAAAGTATTTTTGTGCTTTCTCCTTATCGCCACTTTCCTCAGCCTTCTTAGCAAATTTTAAGGCGTCCTTGGTAGACAATGATTTTTGATTACCCATACTAATTACTTCTCTACGTTAATTTATTTCCAAGGACATTATATCGGCTAGGCAATAATTGCAATTCATGTGAACAAAATAATTAATTAATCATTAAATATAAAAAAGTCATTACCAGTATTAGTTCCGGGCACTTGCATCATGGTGCAGGACTATTAAAGCTGAGCATAATACCCGCAACAACATCTGCGCGGCCCCTCGTTAGGTTTTTAAAGACTTTATAACAATATGTGGGTCTATATCGCAATCGGATGCAGTTTATGGGATGTTATTTAATTTATTGGGACGGCTTTACCAGTGGTGTTAGCAGTAGCCCACCGATTTGTGTTTTAGCAACGTTGCTGACGATGATAAGAGACATTATCCAGCCACTTGTCACTGCCGTGGCAATGCCAAACCAAACACCTTGAACGCCAAAATCTAAAAAACTTATAAACATCCAAACAAAAAACCCCACGGCAAATCCCTGACGATAGACGCTTATCCAGAGTGTCCAAATTGCTTGTTTGAATGACTGTAAAAGGGAATTTATTGAAAAAAGCATCATGTAGATTGGGAATAAAAAGGCGTCAACACGCAGATAACTGCTGCCGGCGCGAATCACATCGGGATCATTGCTAAACAAAGCCATTGCAAAGCTTCCACCAAACAATAAAATCGGCGTTGCAAGAGCCGTCATTGCAAAGCCTATACCCCAACAATACTTTAGAGCTGACCGTACACGGTCATATTTCTGCGCACCAAAGTTTTGTCCTGCAATTGGCAAAAGAGCACCCGTCATACCAAGGATTGGCAACAACAAAATCTGTTCTATTCTTATAGCCACACCGTAAGCGGCAACCGCATGCCCCCCAAAGGACTTAAGAGCAAACTGAACAACAAAACCAGATATGAACATGACCATCATTGCCGAACTTGCAGGCAACAACTGTGCAAAAATGTTTTTAAAGCTATCTTTGTCCGGGCTGAAAGCCGCAAACTTTACTGATTGCATAATATCAAGCTGGAAAATGCGCTTGATAATATAGACCATGACCCCTGTTTGACTGATAATTGTGGCCGCAGCGATGCCATTAAACCCCATACCATTCCAAAGGCCGGGCAGACCGAACATGAAGAGAGGATTAAGCGCAATATTGGCCACAAAAGCCACCATAAGCGCACGTTGCATGCTGCGACTATCTCCATGAGCCTGTAGAATCCCGTTGCCACCATATGCAAGTAAAAATCCCGGTAAAGCAAAAATTAGCCAATAAAAATAACCCAACGCTGCATCGCGATACGCCCCGGGTTCAGAGACCAGATCAATCAGTCTCGGCCCAAGAAACCAGCCAATGACCATGCAGGACCCAGTGATAATCACACCGAACGCTATCCCTTGCGCTACGTAACGCTGAGCCACAATATCATCGCCGCTACCTTTGGCATTACTAACTAGCGAGCTAAGCGCTGAGCTAAGACCAAACCCAATTGCCATAAGGATAAAAAAAGCCTGGTATCCTATTGCAAGCCCAGCCTGCGCATCTGTTGAAAGAAGACCAGCGTAATACACGTCTACTACATTATAAAGTGTTGAAAACAGCATTCCAAAAGCAGCTGGTATGGCAAGAGTTCTAAAATGCAATGCCATGGGGCCTTTGGTTAAGTCATCTTTTTTCATTAGATTTTATTCATAACTTTCATGCGAAGTATTGGTCTCACGAACGCTCCAATTTTGTTATAGTCACCATTTTACAAGAACGGTTTTTAGTAAAACTACAAACTTATTTTTTATTGTTTCCATTGAAGGTAGATACCCAGTTACATTAAACAAATACCGTTGTAAATACAAATAGTTGTATGTTTTCTGAATGGTATAAAAAAAGGGTTGGAAGAACCAACCCTTTGATTATAAATGATATTGCCTGCTTCTCTCTTAACGTTTTGAGAACTGGAAGCTCCTACGAGCTTTAGCTCTACCATATTTTTTACGTTCAACAACACGCGCATCACGTGTAAGAAAGCCTGCAGCCTTAATTACAGGGCGAAGATCAGGTTCGTAATGCGTTAACGCCTTACTAAGCCCATGACGAACAGCGCCGGCTTGTCCAGAAAGGCCACCACCACTAACAGTTGCAATAACATCGTATTGACCAACTCGGCCAGCTACTTCAAATGCCTGACCAATAACCATACGAAGAGTCGGGCGAGCAAAATAAACCGCTTCTTCACGACCGTTTACAGTAATAACACCCTTACCAGGCTGTATCCACACACGTGCTATGGCGCCTTTGCGCTTACCAGTTGCGTACGCACGACCTTGAGCATCAATTTTTTGGACATAGGTAGGTATATTATCTTCAGAAGCTTCCGATAGTACCGCTTCATCTGCTGAAACTGCAGCAATAACTGCTTCAGCGGTAACCTCTTTAAGGTCTTCTAATGTTTTTTTATCTTCAGCCATTTTGAGAATCCCTTGAGTTTTTTTCGTTCATTGCAGCAACATCAAGTATTTCGGGTTGTTGAGCATCATGTGTATGTTCTGAGCCAGCAAAAACACGCAGGTTTTTAAGCTGTTCCCGGCCAAGAGGACCATTATGAAGCATTCGCTTTACAGCTTTCATAACAACACGTTCGGGGTGTTCACCCTCAAGAATATCCCGAGCAGTACGGTCTTTGATGCCGCCAGGATGTCCAGTATGCCAATAATAGATTTTTTTATCTTTTTTATCACCACTAAGTTTTACTTTTTCAGCATTAATGACGATGATATTGTCACCACAATCCATTGAAGGTGTAAACATAGGTTTATGTTTACCCTTAAGATAAGTAGCAATAATGGATGCCATTCGACCGAGGATTAAACCATCCGCGTCTATTACAAACCATTTTTTCTCAATATCTGCAGGTTTTGCAGAGTATGTTTTCATTGGAATAAATCCCTATTTAAGTTCACAATTACAATTGTGCGCAATATGTCACTAATTCAAATAAAGTCAATATATTTTATATACTATTTTTAACAGTTTAGAGATATGGTATCATAATACCTTTATATAAAGTATTACAGGTAAACTGATAAATAGAGTATGTATGTATGAATAAATAAATAAATATATAATAGTATTTAACTGCTAAATTTAATTATGAATAACTACCATTGTCAAATTATATAAAATTAAAATACTCACTTTTAATTTAAAAATTATTCAATTAAGTTAAGACCTTAGCCTATCCAACAAATAAAGACCTGCAGATAAAGTTACAACAGCACCAGCTTGGTGGGCAGCAGCAAGAGGAATAGGTACCATATTGATAATTGTAAGGACGCCAAGGGTTATTTGGAGAAAAATAGTTCCTAAAACCATATTAACTGCAATCACAATCTTTTTGTCTCTGTCGTTACGATAATTCCACCAAAGAACTATACCAATAATCCCAACCACATAGGCAAAAGTTCTATGCTGAAAATGAAGTGTAAGAGGGTTATTAAATAAATTCATATACCAGGGGTCATAATAAAATAAACCATCAGGTATTATCTGCCCCATCATCAGAGGCCATGTATCACTTATTAACCCAGCATTTAAACCGGCCACAAGACCGCCTAATAATACCTGTATAAATAATAAAATAACGTATAAAAGGCAAAGGCCCTGGCGCCGAATTAATTTATTTTCTGATTGGGGCACTATTAATCTAAGGGCCACCCAAAACATATAAATATATATTACAAAGGCAAGGCCAAGATGAGCAGTAAGACGATAATGACTTACATCAGGGCGATCAACCAGTCCGCTCTTTACCATCCACCAACCTAGCAAACCCTGACAGCCACCAAGAAACATCATACCCCAAAGGTGCGGCTTTAATGATGAATTAATTTTAGATTTTAATAAAAAAATAAAAAATGGTACTGCAAAAACTACGCCAATTAATCTTCCTAACAGACGGTGAGCATATTCCCAAAAGAAAATACTCTTAAATTCATCTAGCCCCATTCCCATATTGACCTTCTGGTATTCAGGATATTGCTTATAAGCTTCAAACTCAGCATCCCACTCAACTTCGGTAAGGGGGGGTATTATGCCACTTATCGGCTGCCAATTTACCATACTTAGTCCAGATTCAGTCAGTCGAGTAACTCCCCCAACCATAATCATAGAAAAAACGAACGCACAGACAACAAATAACCAGGTTGCGACTTGCCGGTTATTACTATTACTTACAATTTGAGAAGTGTTCACTTAATACTCTTTTTTTAGAAATAGGTGTTAATAAGATTAAATATTACCAGTCTTATAATTGATATTTAATAAGAACAAAAGCAGAATTCAAACTATTTTAATTTCAGAAAATTTCTTAACATCCACAAAATTTAGTTGAATAATATTAATTAATTTTTAACACATATATAAAGTTTTAAATTAGTAAAAATTTATAAATTATTTAAAAAAAATTTGCTTAAAATAATCTACACATTTTAAAATTAGTGCGGATTGATTAATAAAATTCTCTGTGATAAAAGCAGCTTACTTTGGATGGTCCTATAGCTCAGCTGGATAGAGCACATCATTCCTAATGATGGGGCCGGTGGTTCGAATCCACCTAGGACCACCAAAGTTTTACAATATATGCACAAAAGTTAATTTGACTAAATTGTTGATAACTGTTTACATTAAATTATGGGATTTAGTGGTCATTTAAATAGAGAAATCGGGGTATTCACTGCTTGTTTATTAGTTGTAAATGCACTTATTGGCTCGGCTATTTTTGGACTACCAGGAATTCTCGCTGATCAAACAGGTATGTTTAGCCCCTGGCTATTTTTAATATTTGGAACGGCAATAATCCCAATTGTTCTAACCTTTGCAGTCTTAGCAAGTTACTTCCAGTCAACTGGGGGACCAGTTTTATACGCGACGACAGCTTTTGGACCATTAATTGGATTTCAAACGGGATGGCTTTTATATGTTGGTCGAGTGGCCTCATTTGCAGGAAATATAAATCTACTTTTTGATTATATTTCTTATATTTGGGATAATGCGTCCGAACCCATTACAAGGTCTATACTTATATTACTTTTAATAGGGTTACTTGCTCTCATAAATATATATGGTATCAAGCGGGCTATTCAGGCAATTAATGTATTCACATTTTTAAAAATAATACCATTGTTACTCATAATAATGCTTGGCGTTCAATTTGTTACGCCGGAAGGTTTTTTACCAAGTGACCTTCCCAAGTTTGACGATTTAGGCTCAACGATTTTGTTGGTAATGTACGCCTTTGTTGGTTTTGAGGCCGTACTCGTAACTGCTGGTGAAACTAAAAACCCCAGAAAAACACTTCCACGTGCCCTAGTAACGATGGTTTTAATAATCACCGTTTTCTATTTTGCAATACAAATGGTTTATGTATCCGTTAATCCTACTGGATCTGATAATTCCCCTTTAATTGAATTAGGTGTCTCTATATTGGGGCCAGTTGGTGGGATTGTTCTTATTTTAACTGCAATTTTTTCAATAGTTGGCAACATAACAGGAACTATGATTTCAAGTCCAAGACTAACCCTGGGTATGGCAGAAGAAGAAAGTTTGCCTCCGTGGTTTGGTGAAATCCACAAGAAATACAAAACTCCAATTAATTCTATTATTTTTAAAGCTGTATTTGTCTATATTTTAGCCGTAAGTGGAACATTTATATACCTAGCCATTGCTAGTGCTCTAACAAGAATGATCGCATATGCTGTATGCATTGCATCACTTCCAATTATAAATAAAAGAGCCAATGAAGAAACACGCAAACAAGCATTAAAACTACCTGGAGGCTATTTTATTCCACTCATGGGTCTGATAGTTTGCATCGGAGCTATCTTCCAAGCGTCTTTAAATTCATGGCTTTACATGTTCGGTTTTATAGCTTTTGGAAGTTTATTCTATGCCGCTAATAAAATCTTAAAAAAGTGATAGTAAATAAGCTAATATTAATCACGACAATTTTACACTAATTAAATTAAAGTGGCAATTGTGGTAAATTTTCTTTCTCAACGTTTTGAGCATCTTTTACAGCTATCGCAGTCATATTAAGTATACCTCGAGCACTCACGCCTGGTGTAACAACGTGAGCTGGAAGTCCCGCGCCTAATAAGATTGGTCCAACGAGCAAGCCACGCTCAATACTTTTAACCAGGCCTAAAGCACTATTGGCGCTATCAAGTGTTGGAAAAATTAGTAAATTAGCGGCGCCACTTAAGGCACAGTCCCGGATCATACCATCACGGAGGGATTCATTCAATGCAGCATCTGCATGCATTTCACCATCAACTTCTAATTCAGGTGCACGTTCACGAAGTATTTTAACAGCCTTACCCATTTTAACAGCGGATGGTGCCTTTGAAGATCCAAAATTAGAATGCGAAAGAAGCGCAACCTTTGGTTTAATCCCAAATAGTTCTATTTGTTTAGCGGCAGCTAAAGTGGTTTCAACGATTTGTTCCATAGTAGGATCTATGTCCATAAAGGCATCTGTTATAAATAATGTCTGCTGAGCTAATATGAGTACGCTTAAAGTAGATATCTTTTGTATTTCATTTTTTCTACCAATAATATCAATAATGTGACGAATATGAAAATCGAAACGTCCGTATGTGCCGCAAATCATTGCATCCTGATAGCCAAGTTTAACGGACATTGCAGCTATCACAGTTGTATTTGTTCTTATGATAGTTCTTGCCGCCTCTTTCGAAACCCCTTTTCTGCCAACAATTTTATGATATTCATTGCAAAATTCTTTATATCGACCATCTTGGTGAGGATTAATTACCTCAAAATCAACATTTTCTTTTAGACGAAGTCCCAGCTTTTCAATACGTCTATTAATAACATCAGGGCGACCAATAAGTGTGGCCCGTATCAACTTCTCATCTATAGCTGCTTGCACTGCTCGTAGAACATTTTTATCTTCACCTTCAGCGTAAATTACTCTCTTAGGGTTTTTCTTTGCATCTTCAATGATCGGTTGCATCAACATATTAGATTTAAAGATAAAGTTACCAATTTTTTTACGATATGCGTCCATATCACTGATAGGCCTTGTTGCTACTCCACTTAACATAGCAGCCTCTGCAACAGCAGGGGCAACCTCAAGAATTAATCTAGGGTCAAATGGTTTAGGAATAATATAGTCAGATCCAAATTTCAGATCTTCACCGCGGTAGACATCCGCTACTTCATCCGAGCTTTCACGATAAGCAAGGTTTGCAATAGCCCATACACAGGCTTTTTTCATTTCATCATTAATTTCTGTAGCCCCAACATCAAGAGCCCCCCTGAACAAAAATGGAAAGCAAAGTACATTGTTTACTTGATTGGGATAATCAGAACGCCCAGTGGCTATTACTGCATCGGGACGGATTTTTTTAGCTTCCTCAGGGGTTATTTCAGGAGTTGGATTAGCCAGAGCCAAAATAAATGGTTTCTTAGCCATGTTTTTTACCATGCTTGGCTTTAAAATACCAGGCGCAGAAAGCCCTAAAAATACATCAACACCATTCATGGCATCATCAAGTGTCCGTTTAGTGGTGTCACGTGCGTATTTATCTTTATAAATATTCATATCTTTCTTTCGGCCAGTAAAGACAACTCCCTCAAGATCAACCAGGGTAATATTTTCTTTTCTAAGGCCTAAGCTTACCAATAAATCGAGACAAGCCAAAGAAGCTGCCCCACCCCCCGTTGCAACAAGTTTAACATCTTTAAGTTCTTTACCAACCACGCGAAGACCATTTGAAATTGCGGCTCCCGCTACAATTGCTGTCCCGTGCTGATCGTCATGAAAAACAGGTATTTTCATACGTTTTCTTAATGCTTTTTCAACAACAAAGCACTCAGGTGCCTTAATATCCTCAAGGTTAATGGCACCAAATGTAGGTTCGAGTGCTGCAATAATTTCAATAAGTTTATCGGGATCTTCCTGATCTATCTCAATATCAAAAACATTAATTCCTGCAAACTTCTTAAACAGAACCGCTTTGCCTTCCATAACAGGTTTAGACGCAAGGGGTCCAATATTTCCAAGGCCCAAAACAGCGGAACCGTTAGTAATTACCCCTACAAGATTAGCTCTTATTGTCATTTCCGATACAGCGGATGGGTCTTCAACAATTGCTTCACATGCAAATGCCACGCCAGGCGAATATGCCCTCGCTAGATCCCGCTGGTTAGCAAGCAGTTTTGTTGGAACCATTCCAAGTTTGCCTGGTGTAGGCTCCCTATGGTAACGCAAGCTTGTCTCTTTAAAGTTATCCGACATCTATTTACACCTTAATATTAATTGGTCGAATTTACAGTAAACAAAAGAAAAGGGAAGAACAAATGCCCTCCCCATTAAATAAACCTTGTAGAATCTAAAGTATGACTGAAGAATATGGAAGGTCAAGATCGTTTGCAACGGCCTCAAAAGTTACGCTACCGTTCTGAATATTAACCCCGTTCAAAAGATGTTCATCATCAGAGCATGCTTTTTTCCAACCTTTATTAGCAAGCTGAACTGTAAATGGAAGTGTAGCGTTGTTCAGTGCAAATGTTGATGTATAAGCCACAGCACCGGGCATGTTAGCCACACAATAGTAAACTACACCATCAATAACAAAAGTAGGATCCGAATGAGTGGTTGCTTTTGAGTTTTCGAAGCACCCTCCTTGGTCAATTGAAATATCAACAAGAACCGCTCCATTTTTCATATTTTTTGCTGTCTTAGCAGATACTAGCTTAGGAGCAGCAGCACCTGCAACAAGCACAGCACCAATGACAAGATCAGCGTCAAGTACCGCTTCTTCAAGGGCATGGGCAGTCGAATAAATAGTTTTAACTGCACCTCTAAATCTTTGGTCAAGGTACCGCATTTGATTTAAATTGCGATCAAAAATAGTAACGTCGGCACCTAAGCCAACAGCCATTTCAGCAGCATTCATTCCTGAAACACCACCACCGATAATAACAACTTTAGCCGGAGCAACCCCTGGGACGCCCCCAAGAAGAATACCACGCCCCCCCGAAGCCTTTTCTAGAGCGTGCGCGCCAGCTTGAATAGACATCCGACCAGCAACCTCACTCATGGGTGCCAAAAGTGGAAGCGAACCATCATCAGAAGTAACAGTTTCGTATGCAATAGCGGTACAACCAGATTTAAGTAATGCCTCAGTTTGAGGTTTATCGGCAGCTAAATGAAGATATGTAAAGAGGAGGTGATGTGGTTCTAGCATCGCACATTCGTGGAGCTGAGGTTCTTTAACCTTAACTATCATTTCCGCTTTTTTAAAAATTTCGTCGGGTTTTAATAATATAGAACACCCAACATTTTCATAATCAGAATCAGAAATTCCAATGCCATTACCAGCATTTTTCTCCATAATCACAGTGTGTCCATTTCGAATAAGTTCCGAGGCACTTGATGGAGTTAGACCAACTCTATACTCATGGACTTTAATTTCTTTTGGGCAGCCAATAATCATAATACATTTCCAATAATTGATAACAAAGGTTGAATAACAGTCTAATTTAGATCAAAAAAAATGTCCTTGCGTTTTTTAATACATATTGTTTGATAATTCGAATTTAATTGCGTATATTCATATTTATGAGACATAAATTTCTAAATATTAAACTAGATAAGATTGATCATGCTGTTATTAAGTACTTACAAAATGATGGCCGTATTAGTAACTCTGACTTATCAGAAAAAGTGGGGTTATCCCAGTCCGCATGTCTTCGCAGGGTTAAGGCTCTCGAAAAGCAGGGAATTATCGAGGGTTATGTTGCAGTTATGGATCAGGCTGCTGCGGGTTTAACGGATAATGTATTTGTCCAAATCACAGTAGAAAAGCAAACTAAGGAACTACTTTTTGAATTCGAAAAAATTGTACGGCAGTGCCCACAGATTATAGAATGTTATTTAATGTCTGGAGATGCAGACTATTTACTCCGTGTTATAGTTTCAGATGCCTCTGATTATGAAAAACTGCATATGGATGTTCTCACGACCCTGCCGGGCGTATCTAACATTAAATCAAACTTTTCTCTCCGTACAGTAACCAAGAAAAACGAAATACCATTTAACTTATAAAACTGTCTTTATAAGGCCAATTATTTATTTCAATAATAATCACAAATTTTGATAAGTTAGATATCTTTAGCTAGAATAAAACTTGCCCCATCTACGTCCACATGTTAAATCCTGATCCATAGATTAGATATTAACCTTTTGTTTGGGAAATAGCATCATGATACCACGTTATTCACGCGAAGTAATGACTACTATTTGGGAGCCACAATCAAGGTTTCAAATATGGTTTGAAATTGAGGCCCACGCATGTGATGCCCTTGCTGAGTTAGGAGTAATTCCAAAAGAAAGTGCAAAGATAATTTGGGAAAAGGGTAATTTTGATATTAGCCGTATTGACGAAATTGAAAAAGAGGTGAAGCATGACGTTATTGCCTTTCTTACATCCCTCTCTGAATATATCGGTCCTGAAGCGCGGTTCGTACATCAAGGCATGACATCTTCGGATGTATTGGATACTTGCTTAAGTATACAGATGGTGAAGGCCGCTGATATCCTTATTAATGACGTAGAAAAACTTCTTGTTGTTTTAAAACGTAGAGCCATAGAGCATAAAATGGATGTATGCATTGGCCGCTCACATGCTATACACGCGGAACCTGTCACATTTGGATTAAAAATGGCTCAGGCTTACGCCGAATTTGACCGTAACCTTGTTCGCCTTAAAGCAGCTCGTGAAGAAATTGCCACTTGCGCAATATCTGGTGCAGTTGGCACATTTGCAAATATAGACCCCTATGTTGAGGAACATGTTGCTAAAGCTATGGGGCTAAATGTAGAACCTATATCAACGCAGGTTATCCCTCGTGATAGGCACGCTATGTTCTTTTGTACATTGGGTGTGGTTGCAAGCTCCATTGAGAGACTTGCTGTTGAGATTAGACATCTCCAGCGTACAGAAGTACTTGAAGTAGAAGAGTTCTTTTCTAAGGGTCAAAAAGGTTCATCTGCTATGCCACATAAACGTAACCCTATTTTAACTGAAAATCTAACGGGACTTGCCCGTTTGGTGAGAGGTATGGCCCTTCCAGCAATGGAAAATGTTGCTCTATGGCATGAACGTGATATTTCACACTCTTCTGTTGAACGGATGATCGGACCAGATGCTACCGTTACTCTTGATTTTGCACTGGCGCGCCTCACTGGCGTAATGGACAAGCTAGTCGTTTATCCGAACAATATGAAAACCAACATGGATAAGCTAGGTGGACTACATAATTCACAACGCATACTGCTTGCTTTAACACAAGCGGGTGTAAGCCGTGAAGATAGTTATAGGCTAGTCCAGCGAAACGCCATGAAGGTTTGGGAAGAAGGAGCAAATTTTGCAGAGGAGCTTAAAGCTGATCCGGAAGTCAATAAAATATTAACCTCCGCTGAAATCGACGATAAATTTGATATAGCTTATCATACTAAACATATAGATACAATATTTACACGAGTATTTGGAGAGTAAGAGTTAGCCGCTTTACTCACAATAATATTATATTGTTGTTAATTACCTCATATACCCATTTTTTTGTTTTTCTATACTATAAAAAAATTATTCTAATGTCTTAAGGTTGATTGTTTTTACTAAATTATTAAGCTAAATTACCATTGTTCGATTCTGCCTATTATCTAAAGTCTAGGAACCCACATGTCAGATAAAGAAATACTTTACGAAGGCAAGGCTAAAATCCTATATAAAGGACCCCGTGCCGACACTATTATTCAATATTTTAAAGATGATGCTACTGCGTTTAATAATGTAAAAAAAGGTTCTATAGCTGGCAAGGGTATAATCAATAACAAGATAACCGAACTTGTTATGACCCGTCTTAGTCAAATAGGTATTCCCACACATTTCATTGAACGGACCTCAGACCGAGAACAACTCATCCATGAGGTTGATATTATACCACTGGAAGTCATTGTGAGAAACACCGTTGCAGGAACAATGGCGAAGACCTTTGGAATTGAAGAAGGTCTGCGTTTACCACGTCCTATTATTGAATTTTCACTTAAAGACGATGATCTAGGTGATCCATTAATTCCTGAAAGTCATATTCTCGTTTTAGATATAGCCAAGGAGGATGAATTAATTGAGATAATGGAAATGACTTCAAAAATTAATGATTACCTGAGAGGTTTTTTTGCCAGTGTAGGTATAGAACTTATCGACTTTAAACTTGAGTTCGGACGCCTTAGTGACGGCGATGATGGTCACTTTATTGTTCTAGCAGATGAGTTTAGTCCCGACAATTGTCGCCTCTGGGACTTTGAAACAGGGGAAAAGTTAGATAAAGACCGTTTTCGCCGTGACCTGGGTGGTGAGGTTGAAGCTTACCAAGAAGTTGCACGTAGACTTGGTGTGTCGTTAGAATTAGAAGATAAATAACAACTCTAAAGAAGGAAAAAACCTTGAAAGCACGTATTCATATCACTCTTAAAGATGGTGTTCTAGACCCACAAGGAAAGGCAATTCAGCACGCCTTAGGAACACTTGGTTTTTCTGGTGTCGAAGGTGTCCGTCAGGGCAAGTATATAGAAATTGACTTAGCAGAGACTGATAAATCAAATGCCGCGGAAACGGTAGAAAAAATGTGTAAAAAGCTTCTTTCAAATATGGTGATTGAAAACTATTCAATCACCATAGACTAATCCCAATATAGGAATAAAATATGAAATCAGCTGTTGTTACCTTCCCAGCCTCCAACTGCAATCGTGATATGTTTGATGCGCTTGAAAAAATTACAGGCAAAACACCCTATCAAATTTGGCACCAAGACAGTGAGATACCCGATGTTGATTTAATCGCCCTCCCTGGCGGTTTTTCATTCGGAGATTATCTGCGATGTGGTGCTATGGCGGCACGATCTCCAGCCATAAAAGCAATTGCTTTGCACGCTGAAAGAGGCGGTAATGTTATTGGCGTTTGCAATGGCTTTCAAGTTTTGACCGAAATGGGACTATTGCCTGGTGCACTTATGAGAAATAGTTCCCTAAAGTTCGTATGTAAAACAGTTCATTTACAAGTAGAGAATACATCAACTAATTTTACCAACGCATACACTAAGGGGCAAGTTATTGATATTCCAATAGCCCATCATGATGGGAATTATTTTGCTGATGAGGATACATTAAAAATACTGGAAACCAATGGGCAAATACCTTTTCGTTATGTCAGCAAGGAGGGCAATGCAATAGCAAGTGCCAACCCAAATGGATCACAAAATAATATTGCCGGTATTATCAACGAGCGCGGAAATGTTTTAGGCATGATGCCACACCCCGAAAGACTTATCGAAGATGCGCAGGGTGGTACTGATGGTCGCGGTTTCTTCGAAAGCATAATTAATACGCTTAAATAGGGTTAAAAGCATGACTAAAATTAACTGGAATAATAACCCAGAAATTACCGATGACCTTGTAAAGGAACATGGTCTTTCCGTTGATGAACATAAACTGATGATAAAGATACTTGGTCGAAAACCGACACTGACTGAGTTAGGTATTTTCTCCGTTATGTGGAGTGAACATTGCTCGTATAAGTCATCAAAACTTCATCTTAAAACTCTTCCTACAGAGGCACCTTGGGTTATTCATGGTCCTGGAGAAAATGCTGGGGTTATCGATATTGGTGATAACCAAGCTGCTATCTTCAAGATGGAAAGCCATAACCATCCAAGTTATATTGAGCCATACCAAGGTGCAGCAACTGGTGTTGGGGGCATCCTTCGGGATGTATTTACCATGGGTGCACGTCCCATTGCAAATATGAATGCGCTTCGATTTGGTTCACCTGAACACCCTAAAACTCGTCATCTATTAAGTGGAGTTGTTGAAGGTATCGGTGGGTATGGCAATTGTGTAGGCGTACCAACTATCGGAGGTGAAACAAATTTTCATCCATCATATAACGGTAATATTTTAGTAAATGCTATGGCTGTAGGTCTAGCAGACCAAGATAAGATATTTTTATCTGCAGCTGCTGGTGTTGGGAATCCTGTAATCTACGTGGGTTCAAAGACCGGCCGTGATGGCATCCATGGAGCAACCATGGCTTCAGCTGAGTTTACGGAAGATAATGAAGAAAAACGACCAACTGTACAAGTTGGTGATCCCTTTACGGAAAAACTATTAATAGAAGCCTGCATTGAGCTTATGTCAACTGATATGGTTGTTGCAATACAAGATATGGGGGCAGCTGGGCTGACCTCATCATCAGTTGAGATGGCCTCAGGTGGAGGAGTTGGCTTTACCATTAATTTGGACAATGTCCCACAACGTGAAGAAAATATGACACCATACGAAATGATGCTTTCTGAAAGCCAAGAGCGTATGCTTGTTGTCTTAAAACCCGACCGCGTCGGGGAAGCTGAGGCAATTTTTAAAAAGTGGGATTTAGATTTTGCAGTGATAGGTGAAATTACTGAAACGGGGAACCTAACTTTGTTATTTGAGGGAAAGACCGTAGCGGACATTCCAACACAACCCCTAGCCGATAATAGTCCTGAATATGATCGCCCTTGGATTAAAACTGAAATTCAGCCAACAATTGATGCATTTGATATTCCAATACCGATTGATTTTCGAGATACTCTCCTAAAAATGATCAACAGTTCAGATCTCTCAAGCCGCGAGTGGATTTGGCAACAATATGATCATCAAGTTATGGCAGACACAATACAAATTCCTGGTGGAGATGCGGCAGTAGTTCGTGTGCATGGAACCAATAAGGCGCTGGCTATTTCTACCGACTGCACACCACGTTATTGTTACGCTGACCCATTTGAGGGAGGTAAACAGGCCGTAGCTGAAACTTGGCGTAACCTTACGTCAGTCGGAGCACAGCCACTCGCAATAACTGACTGTTTAAATTTTGGCAACCCCGAACGACCTGATATTATGGGTCAGTTTGTTGGTGCAATTGAGGGCATTCGTGAAGCATGTACAGCCCTAGATTACCCTGTAATAAGCGGTAACGTTTCACTATATAATGAAACAAATGGTACTGGGATCCACCCAACACCAGCCATTGGCGGCGTTGGGCTTTTAAAAGATAGTAGCAAAATGATTACAATAGCCCCAAAGAATGAAGGCGATGTAATTATGTTAATTGGTGAATGTACGGGACACCTTGGCTGCAGTCTGTATTTAAATATCATCGAAGGGCGCGAAGAAGGCGCTGCCCCTCCTGTGGATTTGACCCTTGAACGTAAAAACGGTGACTTCGTTCGAACACAAATACAAAAAAGAATAATAACTGCCTGTCATGATGTTTCTGACGGTGGCTTATTTGTTACCTTATCGGAAATGGCAATGGCTAGTGGGCATGGCATGGAAATTACCATTAATAATGGAGATATTCCCATTCATGCATATGGGTTTGGTGAAGACCAAGCCAGATATGTCATATCTGTCAGTCCTGATAATGTTAAGGGTATCATAACAGCTGCTCGTGATGCTAATGTAGCTATCAAAAACTTAGGTATAGTTCAAGGAAACACTGTTAACATTAAAAACACATTTACTATTACATTAAACGAATTGCTTGACGCCCATAGCACATGGATGCCAAAATACATGTTAAATAAAGATTAGGAGTTGCAAATGGCCCTAGATGAGCCACAAATAAGAGAAATGATTTTAGATATTTTACCCGACGCAGATGTTCAAGTTCAGGATATGCGTGGAGACGGGAGCCAGTTTGCTGCACAAGTTGTCTCCAAAGAATTTAGTGGAAAAAATCGCGTACAGCAGCATCAGTTGGTTTATAAAGCACTCGAAGGAAAAATTGGGGCCGAATTGCATGCACTATCATTGCAAACTTCTGCTCCAAAATAACTATAACAAAATTTATACACTTTTACAGGTATACATTGATTAATTAAAAATAACTTATCAGGATAAATTATGACTAACCCAGTATTTGACCGTATTAAAAATGACATAGACACAAATGATGTTGTCCTCTACATGAAGGGAGATAGGATGTTTCCCCAGTGTGGTTTTTCAGCAACCGTTATAGAAATATTAAATTATTTTAAAGTTAAATACGAAACACATAATATTTTACAAGATGAAACCCTTCGTGATGGCATAAAACAATATTCAGACTGGCCAACAATCCCTCAGCTATATGTTAAGGGAGAATTTCTAGGCGGATGTGATATTATTCGTGAAATGGCCGCAAACGGAGAATTAGTAGCACATTTTGAAACTGTTGGCGTCGAACCACAGGAATAAATGAAAAAAGAGAGTTAAAATTATAACCAAAACAAAAATTAAAATACCTGCCGAAGCCTTTGATTGGTATGATGCTTATGCACATGGCATGATGGATCGCCGTGAATTTATGGACCGCCTTGGGTCTATTGCAGTTGGAGGCTTAACTGTCGCTATGCTAACATCAACTCTGATACCAAACTATGCAATTGCCCAACAGGTTTCCTTTAATGATAAAGATATAAAAGCTACATATGAAAAGTTCCCCTCCCTAATGGGTCACGGGGAAGGTAACGGTTATTTAGTGCAACCAAGCACCCCAAGCTCAGGGGGTAAAAGACCTACTGTCCTTGTTATTCATGAAAATAGAGGACTTAATCCTTATATTAAGGATGTAGCACGTCGCTTAGCAAAGGCTGGCTATGTTGCATTTGCACCTGATGCTCTTTATCCTTTGGGAGGCTATCCTGGAAATGACGATGACGGACGATCAATGCAGAGTAGTCTTGACCCCTCTAAGGTTGAATTTGACTTTATTGCTGCGACCCATTTTTTAAAAGATCACACTAGTTCAAACGGTAAACTTGGTGTTGTAGGGTTTTGTTTCGGAGGATATATCAGTAACTTCCTAGCCGCGAGCCTTCCTAATGTTGTTGACGCCGCCGTGCCGTTTTACGGCACCCCTGCCCGAACCGATATTGTTAATAATGTCTCTGGGCCGTTACTAATTCAGCTTGCAGAGATAGATCCACGTGTCAACGCTAGTTGGCCCGCATATGAAGCAACACTTAAGACCAATAGGGCTTCATACAAAATGCATATGTATAGTGGTGCACGACACGGTTTTCATAATGATAGCACCGGGCGTTATGATGAAAAAATGGCAGAAATCGCTTGGAGAAGAACTCTTGATTTTTTTGCTATAAACCTTCGTTCCATATAATCTATTTGCATTAACAGGGTTGGAAAAAAGGAACGTTTTTGTATCCTAATAAGTTCTACATACCACCTGAGCAACGGTTAACTCATCGCGCAATTTATTTCCTACATTTGAAAAATCACTAGTATTAAGCTCTGCTGTATTTACCATTTTAAAAGCTGGATTAATATTTATGTTATATTTGTTAAGTAGATCATTAATATTGGATGGAAGAGAAGAGAACGAACGCCCTCTTCGAAGTGACCCTGCTACATGGATACCAACTACTTTGCCATCTTTATTTAGGATAGGTCCTCCACTAATACCTCCAAGACTTTCATTACTGTTAGGTATTCTCTTTTTTTCAGCCCAAACATGTACCGTTTCTTTATAATTATTGGCACCTATAGTCTTCATTATTCGTCTTCCAATTAATCGTGAGTAAACTGCCCCTGGTTTGCCGCGTGGAAAACCGTAATGGAACCCTTCCTGATTAAATATTGGTAAATTATAATCAACATCCAATGGAGGATAACCCCGGCTTGTTTTGATAAGACTTACATCAGACCCTATATGTTCAGCCACTCCCTCAATGGGAAGTGGGCGCTGAAATGGACGTGCTATCAAAAGTTGGTCACAATTATTTGTTACGTGCCGTGCAGTTATCCAAAATCCGTTATTATCAATCGAAAATGCCGTTCCTGTGTACTCTGCCCTACTTTTTCTTTCCTCCTCAGCTATCACAATTTCTCTGTCACTTGTCCGTCCAGGACCAATAGTACCCAAACCCTCAGGCCTCATATCTGGCAGAGGGGTAAAAGGGCTCTCACGTATACCGGTTCGGGGATCTATTTTTTTATTGCCACTGTCTTTTGATATTTCACCAACAAAAACAACTACCGCAAGTAATATAAATGTGAACTTTGCAGAAATTCTCATCTATAAACTTAAAACTTATCAGAAATGGCAGCCGCATTAAGTAAGGCAATCGAAATTTTACCAGCAAATAGTAAAATAGCCGGTCCAATTTCACCTTTTATAATCCGATCATTTAAATTATCAATTACAAGGTTTGCAAAGAAAAAAGAAAGCACTTGGATAATTAAAATCACCCACCCCCAAATAAAAATATCCCAAAGACTAACACTGCCCTTAAGACACGCTGCTAGAGGTATAGCAAGGCCGAGTATTCCTGCTGCTAGTGAAATACTAGCTGCTATATTCCCTTCACGGACTAATTCAAGTTCAGGATAAGGAGTTATTTTTTCGTAGATATAAACACCTACACCGAGCATAATAAGTGTCAAACCAAAATGAGAGATGAAGTAGGGAAAGCCACTGGCTAGTGTATCAAGAACGAGTTCCATAGTACCTCCTAAGGTTTTTAATTATCTTATCATCATATCAAATGGGTGCAATAGAAAACCCATCTTGCTACCATTAAATAGGCATGTTAAGTTCTTGAATTATAATGAGGAAAAACATGTCTTTAAATAAAAAATTTAGTGAGAAGACAGCAATAGCAATAGTTATTGCTAATATGATTGGGACAGGAATTTTTACCAGCTTAGGCTTTCAGCTAGCTGATATTACCTCTGGCTTCGTGATCATGTCTTTATGGGTCATTGGGGGTATAATGGCATTCTGCGGGGCTCTATGCTATGCCGAACTAAGTTCTAAATTACCCCGTTCTGGTGGAGAGTATAACTTTCTCAGTGAGATTTACCATCCTGGGGCTGGATTTGTGTCAGGTTGGATTTCTGTAACGGTTGGTTTTGCTGCCCCTACTGCACTTGCTGCGATGACCTTTGGAGAATATTTAAGTTCCGTTTTTCCACAACTAAATTCCCTATGGCTGGGTACAATTCTAATTATTTCAATGACTGCTATTCATTCAACTAGTCATAAGAATAGCGGAACATTACAAAGTTTTTTTACAACTGGAAAAATTTTGTTAATTATTGGTTTCTCATTAGCAGCTTTATTTTTTAGCAATAACTTACAGGACGTGAGTTATATGCCTTCAACTTCCGACCTTTCTCTTTTTGCTGGCGGTTCTTTTGCAGTTTCACTTATTTATGTGGGTTATGCATACACGGGTTGGAACGCAGCTACATATTTAACCAGCGAATTAGTAGAGCCAAAAAAAACACTGCCCAGAGTGCTATTAATAGGTACTAGCTCCGTGATGGTTTGTTATTTACTTCTCAATTATGTATTTCTTGCAACAGCACCTATGAGTGCCATGACTGGTCAGCTAGAAGTTGGTTATATTTCAGCAACATACGCTTTTGGAGATTTAGGCGGCAATATTATGGGTATAATATTATCGCTATTATTAATTTCTACTGTAAGCGCAATGTTAGTGGCTGCACCTCGTGTTCTTCAAGTTCTTGGTGAAGATTATTCCTTATTCAATATATTGGGAAAAAAAAATAAGCATGGTATCCCATCAATAGCTATTTGGCTGCAATCAATAATTGCCCTGACATTTCTTTGGTCAGCAACATTCCAAAGTATATTACTTTTTTCTGGCGCAACAATGGCAATCAACTCTCTACTTGTCATCCTTGGGGTGTTCGTTTTAAGACAAAAAGAAACAGCTAATGTAACGGATTCCTTCAAAATTCCTTTTTATCCATTACCGCCAATTATTTTCATTGCTATTACTCTCGCTACGCTATCTTACCTTGCTATTCAAAACACAAAGGAAATCTTATTTAGTATCGTGATAATTATTACAGGATTTCTTGGTTATCTGCTCACAAGAAAATTATCTAAAAATATAGTTAAACAAAATCAAAAACACTAATTACAATTCTCTTTATCTATTCTATTAATTTAAATTAAAAAAGTGCACTTTTAAAATATATAAGTTTTAAAAATTCTTGAAATGAAACTAAAAAGCCACCCAGTAATTAAACAGAGCGGCTCTTAATATTATTCTTACGATACCAAATAATTGGTAATAGTAATTAGCGTGAATAAAACTCGACTACTAAGTTTGGCTCCATAACAACTGCGTAAGGTATTTCATCTAAGGTTGGAACACGCAGGAATGTTACTTTATGAACATCTGAGGAAATGTAATCAGGAATTTCGCGCTCAGAGCTTTCTAAACCTTGAATAACCATCGGGATTTGACGTGATTTTTCACGTATCTCAATAACATCACCAACTTTTATCATAAAACTAGGAATATTTACTTTTTTTCCATTTACAGTTACGTGGCCGTGGTTCACAAATTGTCTTGCCGAAAAGATAGTTGGAACAAACTTTGAACGGTAAACAACAGCATCAAGACGAGATTCAAGAAGGCCAACAAAAATTTGACCTGTATCACCTCTGCGACGATCAGCTTCCTTGTAAATCCGTTTAAATTGTTTTTCTGTGATATCACCATAGTAACCCTTAAGTTTCTGTTTGGCCATAAGCTGTATACCATAATCAGAGAGCTTAGCACGACGGCCTTGACCATGTTGGCCGGGACGGTAATCGCGTGTATTGACTGGTGATTTTGGACGACCCCATATGTTTTCACCCATACGGCGGTCGATTTTGTACTTGGCTTGTGTACGTTTAGTCATTTTCAAATCGCTTCTTGTTTAGAATTAATATAATATCAGCACCGTAGGTACAATATGAGGTTCCTACGCAACTTGAGGTTCTCACTCAAGTCATTCGAGATGGGCGGAATATAGCTAGTTTTGACAAGTTGTCAAATTTAATCATTGTTTTTATTTTTTTTTCTAATTTCTTCTTTTTCTGCAATCCATCCAGCACCGCCACCCGTTGCGAGAGCTTTGACTACACCTCTCATCGTACTCACTTCTTCGTGGGTCAACTGTGAACGAGTAAAGATGTTTCTTAGGTTTCTGCGCATCAGAGAACGCCGCTGATCCGAGCGAAAATAACCAGCTTCTTGAAGTTCAGTCTCCATATGCTCAAACAACTTATATAGCTCTCCTGAGGTTGCAGTTTTAGTATCAAGCAAAGGCATAAAACTGTCTTTGATATCAGTATCAGTCTGAAACCATTCATACGACATAAGACCAACAGCTTGAGCAAGATTAATTGAAGCAAAGCTCGGGTTTAGGGGTACCGAGACAATTGCCGTAGAAAGAGCAATATCATCATTTTTAAGCCCCGCCTTTTCAGGACCAAATAATAGACCTACTTTTTTACCAGAGACCACATGTTTACGCATCAAACTACAACAACGCTTGGGTGTAATCACTTCTTTAATCATATCACGTGGCCGGGCGGTTGTAGCATAAACATACGTAAGGTCTGAAATAGCTTCTGCTGTTGAACCATAAACCCTGGTCTTTTTAAGAACGATATCAGCACCTGCGGCAGGTGCAATTGCAGCCTCATTAGGCCAACCATCACGAGGATTAACAAGTCTGAGGTCAGTAAGGCCAAAATTATACATCGCTCGTACAGCCTTACCAATATTTTCACCAAGTTGCGGCACAACAAGAATAATAGCAGGTCCAATTATTTCATTTGATGTAGTTTTTTTATGATTGGTACCAGCCACAAGCTATTCCCAAGCCGTTGTGCCGTCTGGCCTATCTAGAAGTTTTATACCTAATTTATTCAGTTCATCACGAATTTCGTCAGCACGTTTCCAGTTTTTATCCATCTTGGCAGTAGTTCTTTCCAAAATTTTATCTTCAATTTTCTCGGGATTAATTTTAAGAGAACCCATCAATCTTTTCTCAATAGTACTTTCTAGTAATCCTAGCAATTGAGCGGAAGCAAGCAGCTCACCTTTTCTATTTTCATTCTTTGAGAGCTGATTTAACTCCATAATAGCCTTTGGTGTATTAAGGTCATCACGCAGCGCATCAAGAACCGCATCAGAAACAATTGTGGGTTCTACTCCCTTAGTAATTTTATACCATTTATCCAGTTGTTTTTTAGCCTGAATAACTCCGTCCCTGCTAAAATCAACCGGTTGCCTATATTGTGCGGTAAGAAGACATAATCTAATATCCTCACCTCCGCCAATAAACTCTTTAAGTAGGTCATGCACCGTCACAAAGTTTCCCTGTGACTTTGACATTTTTTCCCCAGAAACAGTTAAATAACCATTATGCAACCAATAATTGGCAAGGTTTCTCCCTCCATGGGCGCATTTACTTTGAGCAATTTCATTTTCATGATGTGGAAAAATTAGATCTTGACCCCCACCGTGAATATCAATGGTCTCACCAAAGTTTTTTTTAATCATTGCTGAACACTCAGTATGCCACCCAGGTCGCCCTCTACCCCAAGGACTTTCCCAGCCAGGTTGTGCATCGGAGGAGGGCTTCCAGAGTACAAAATCAGAAGCTTCCCTTTTATAACCAGCGATATCTACGCGGGCACCTGCCAGTAAATCTTCTACTTTACGTCCTGATAACTCCCCATAGTCATCCATTTTTGAAACTTGAAAAAGCACATGGTCATTAGCTTCGTAGGCATATCCCTTTGCAATAAGGTCAGATATCAGAACTATCATCTCATCCAAATAGTCGGTAGCTTTTGGAACAATGTCTGGTTTTTCCGCATTTAATGCACTCATATCTTCTTCATAGTGCATAGCAAATTTTTCTGTAATTTCTGCGATATTACCATTTGCAGCGGCCGCAATGATTTTATCATCAATGTCAGTAATATTACGCGCGTATGTTACTTTGCCATAATCATGTCTTAAAAGTCTTGCCAGTGTATCAAAAACCACAACAGGACGCGCATTCCCTACATGAGCAAAATCATACACAGTCGGCCCGCATACATACATTGTTATATGGCTGGGGTTAATTGCCTTAAACTCTTCTTTTTTATTAGTAAGGGTATTATATAATTTAAGTTTTGAACTCATTCAAGCCTCACTACCTTTCAACCGAGCCCTCACCCGTTCTTCGCCAATAAGAGGTAAAAGAGAGGCCATTTCTGGACCATGATCAAGACCTGTTATCGCCTGACGGAGTGGCATAAATAATTTTTTTCCTTTTGTACCTGTTTCTTTTTTAACCGCAGCAGTCCATTCTTTCCATGTTTCATTACCCCATTGCCCACTAGGGAGCATACCAATTGCCTTAGCAATGAAGTGACGATCTTCTATCACTGGGCTCACAGGACCATTTACAATTTTTAGCCACGCCTTAACATCATCAAGTTTCTTAATATTGGCACGAGCCACATTCCATATTTTTTCAGTGAGTTCCTCTGGTAAACGTTCTTTTACAGCACTGTAGTCAGTTACATGAAGTATTTTTTCATTTAGTATTTGAAGATCATTTGGGTCAAACTTTGCAGTCGCTCGACTGAATTTTGAAAATTCAAAAGCCTCAATCAAGGGCTCCACACTTGTAAATGGCATAACGGGATCGGACGAGCCAATTCGTGCAAGTAAACTTATAATACTCATGGCCTCCAACCCGTCTTCATCACGATATGACTTAATGCTCGCGGAGCCAAGCCGTTTGGATAATCCTTCACCAGCGACCCCCGTTAAAAGTGAAAAATGAGCCATTTTAGGTGCTTGTGCACCAAGTGCTTCAAAAACTTGAGTTTGTACAGCACTATTAGCAGAATGATCTTCACCACGCATTATATGAGTAATTTCAAAATCAATATCGTCTACTACACTCGGAAGAGTATATAGATAAGTACCATCGCCCCTAACCAAAATAGGGTCTGACAATGCTGCAATATCAAAGCTTTGACTACCTTTTATCTGGTCATTCCACTCGACACGAGCAGGAATATTCAATTTAAAACGCCAATGGGCTTTACGTCCATCTAATTCAAACTTTTCTTTTTCTGTCTCTGTAAGGCTTAAACCAGCACGATCATAAAGGGGTGGCCGCCCCTGACCAAGTTGAATTTTTCTTTTCAAATCGAGCTCTTGAGTAGTTTCATAGCAGGGGTAAAGGCGGCCATCACCCTTCAATTTTTTTACTGCCTTATCATATTGCTCAAAACGTTCTGATTGTTTAGCACTCTCATCCCAATCAAGACCAAGCCAGAGAAGGTCCTCCATAATTCCTTCTTCATATTCGGATGTTGACCTCTCTAAGTCTGTATCATCAATACGGAGAAAAAAAACACCACCCATTTTGCGAGCGTAAAGCCAATTTGAAATAGCTGTTCTCATATTTCCTACATGCAAGAGACCAGTTGGACTAGGAGCAAACCTTACTTTTACAGACATTATTTTTAACCCTATTCTTAAATTTTAATTATATACACTATTAGGTAATTTTGTCTCTATAACCGTTAGTAATTGGATAACGACGGTCCCGACCAAAATTCTTTTCTGTGATCTTAACCCCTGGTGGAGCTTGACGCCTTTTATATTCGGCCACGTATAATAAATTCTGTATTTGTGCAACTGTTTTTGAATCGTGACCACCCTTTACAATATCCTTAGTAGGCATTTCCAGTTCAATTAAGGACTTAAGAATATCATCGAGAACTTCATAAGGTGGAAGACTATCATCGTCTTTTTGATTGAGACGAAGCTCAGCTGTTGGTGCTTTTTCAATTATGCTTATAGGCATAACTTGGCCCCTTGGACCAAAACCTCCACTTGGATGATTATTGTTTCGCCATATACTTAGTTTAAATACATCAAGTTTATATATATCTTTAAGTGCATTAAAGCCACCACACATATCACCATAAATTGTTGCATAACCAACCGACATTTCAGATTTATTACCAGTAGTTAATACCATTTTGCCAAATTTATTACTAAGGCCCATAAGTATGATAGCACGAAGCCGCGACTGAAGGTTTTCTTCTGTTAGGCCTTTCCTGGCGCCCGCGAATGAAGCAGTAAGCATTTTTTCAAAGACATCTATACCATCACCAATTGGTATATTATCAATCCGACAGCCCAACATCTCCGCAGCCCTAGCCGCATCAATTAGACTTTCTTGAGAAGTAAATTTACTTGGCATCATTACAAGGTGAACTCGGTCTGCTCCAAGCGCATCGACTGCAACAATTGCACTCAGTGCACTATCAACACCACCAGACATACCAATAACAACCCCTGGAAAGTTATTTTTAGTCACATAATCACGCAACCCAATCATTATAGCCTGATAAATATCAGTCAAACTATCATTTTTAGTCGGCAATTCCTGAGTTTTACAAACCCAGCTTTCTTTATCTTTATACCATTCAGTCATGCTCACAACTTCTTCAAAGGCAGGTTGGCGGACAACTATATTACCACCCTTATCCATTACAAATGCTTCACCATCAAAGACAAGTTCATCCTGACCACCAATTTGATTTGTATAAATAAGCGGCAACCCGGACTGAGCAGTTCTTTCCTTGCCATTAGCAAAACGATCATGGGCCTTAGAGGTATCGTATGGTGAGCCATTAAGTGAAATAAGAAGGTCACTGTTTTTATTAGTAAGGTGCTCAGTAACAGTTTCCCACCATAGATCTTCACAGGTTAAAACCCCAAGCTTCACTCCCCTAAAATCTACAGGTTCTGGGCATGGACCACTTTCGAACACGCGCTTTTCATCAAATACTCCATAATTAGGTAAGTCGTGCTTATGACGAATAGCTGATATATTACCTTTTTCAATGAAAAGAGAACTATTATATAGTTTTCCACCCTCAACCCAAAGCGAACCTATAAGTATAGCAGGACCCCTATCATGTGTTTGGCGGGCAATCTCTAATGCCTTATCCATAGCGTCACGTTGAAAAGAAGGCTTTAATACTAAGTCTTCAGGAGGATAACCAATAAGAACCAGTTCACTAAAAATAATTAGATCAGCTTCGAAATACTCATTTCTAACTTCAAGAATACGTTTTGCATTACCCTCAATATCACCTACGGTTGGATTTATGGTCGCTATGGCGATCTTTAGTGCACTGGCCATTTGACATATCCGTCCTTATTAATTTGATGAGGCTGCTTTTGCCACTTTAATTCGTTCGTCACGCTCTTCTTTTAGCCCTTCAGCTATAAGAAATGCGAGTTCAAGACTTTGGCTTGCATTCAGACGCGGATCACAGTGGGTCCGGTAGCGATCAGCTAGTTTTTCTTCAGTAATAGCTTCTGCTCCACCTGTGCATTCAGTTACGTCCTGACCAGTCATTTCAAAATGAACGCCACCTGCATAAGTTCCCATACTGCGATGAATACGAAAAAACCGACGAATTTCAGCAAGCACATCTTCAAAGGGTCTTGTTTTAAAACCATTACTTGCTGAAATAGTATTACCGTGCATTGGGTCCGAAGACCATACAACCGTCTTACCTTCACCCTCTATACGTTTAATTACAGGTGGAAGTTTATCCTCAACAATCCCTGCCCCCATCCTACAAATCAGCGTAATGCGTCCAGCCTCGTTCTCTGGATTAAGTATATCTATAATTTCTATAAGTTCATCAAGTTTGGTCGTTGGCCCAACCTTCAACCCCAACGGATTTTGTATACCACGTAAAAACTCAACATGCGCCTCACCTTTAATACGTGTACGATCCCCTATCCAAACCATATGGCCAGATGTATCATACCAATCGCCACTTGTACTATCAATGCGAGTTAACGCTTCCTCGTAACGTAGCAGCAATGCCTCATGTGAAACATAAAAGTCAGTACCGTGTAACGCAGTACTATTTGGATCAATACCACAAGCTTCCATAAAGGCCAGTGCCTCATCTATACGGCCAGCAAGATCTTGATATTTTTCTACTGCTTCACCACGACCAACGAAATCAAGGTTCCATTGGTGTACTTTCTTAAGGTTAGCATACCCACCCTGCGCAAATGCACGTAATAAATTAAGCGTTGAGGAGGACTGATTATATGCCTGAACCATACGCTCAGGATCAGGAATACGGGATTTTTCATCAAAACTAATTCCATTGATGATATCACCACGATAACTTGGCAGAACAACTCCATCCTTGGTTTCCGTATCAGAACTTCTGGGTTTTGCATATTGCCCAGCCATACGACCAACTTTAACAATAGGACAGCTTGCAGCAAAAGTAAGAGCGACAGACATTTGTAATAGAACTCTAAAAGTATCACGAATTTTATCTGCATGAAATTCCGCGAAACTCTCAGCACAATCACCACCCTGAAGCAAAAAAGCATTACCGTTTGCCACATCACCCAATTGTTTCTTAAGTCTGCGCGCCTCACCAGCAAATACAAGGGGTGGAAGGTTTCCAAGTCGCGCCTCTACTTCTGCCAACTTTAATTCATCTGGATAGGTCGGCACCTGTCTAATAGGCATTGATCTCCAGCTATCTGGTTTCCAGTTTTTAGTCATTCGTCAATTTCCATTAAATAGTTCTTTTAACTATGCTTTCTATAAAACTTTTATACACCATTGTGAAGCATTACTTCATCAAAACGAATTCTTCCGCCGAAGAAGGGTGAACGGCAACCGTGTCATCAAATTGTGCCTTTGTGGCTCCGCACTTAATGGCAATGCCCATTCCTTGAATAATTTCTGCACTATCAGGGCCTATCATGTGAGCCCCCACCACTTTGTCAGTTTTACAATCAACCAAAATTTTAATGAGCGATCTTTCGTCTCTACCTGCAAGCGTAAATTTCATAGATTTATATTCACTCTTATAAACCTGAATATTGTCACCATATCTATCTCGAGCATCCTCCTCCGATAGACCTACCGTACCAATGGGAGGTTGAGAGAAAATAGCCGTTGGAATATTATCATAATTCACAAATGTAGGAGTGTCGTTAAATTGCGTGGCGGCTAAAGCTGCACCCTCTTTTATTGCAATTGGCGTTAATTGCATTCCACCAGTCACATCGCCAACGGCAAATATATTATCAACAGTTGACCGATAATATTCGTCTACGTAGATATCACCATTAGCTTTAAGTTTTATACCAACCTCTTCAAGGCCCATGTTTCCTGTATTGGCTTTACGCCCTGTAGCATAAACAATACAATCCGTTTTTAATTCATTATTATTCAAAAGATTTAGCAAATATCCATCCGAGGTTTTGACTATTTTTTCCACCTCTTCATTAATACGCACATCAATACCTTTATTTAGCATTTCCTCACGAAGCTTGGCACGAATTTCCAAATCAAAACCACGTAAAATTTCGTTTCCACGATATATAAGTGAAGTTTCCACTCCTAACCCATTAAAAATACCAGCCATTTCAACAGCAATATAACCTCCACCAACAACGGTAATACGCTTGGGGAGTTCTTCAAATTCGAATACTTCATTAGATGAAATAGCATATTCAATACCAGGAATGCAGGGGTATGATGGCCATGAGCCAGTCGCAATCAAAATTTTAGACGCTGTTAAAATACTTGATCCTCTAGAATCTGTTAGCTCAACAGTATGTTTATCTATAAGTTTTCCACGTGCTTTTATAATCTCAACCTGATGGTTATCTAAGTTTTTTCTATAAAGTTCCTCTAAACGATTAATCTCATTATCTTTATTTATCTTCAAAGTTTTCCAATTAAAACTATGATCCGAACTAGACCACCCGAAACCAAGGCCATCTTTAAAATGACTAGAATATTCTGAAGCATAAACAAAAAGCTTCTTGGGAACACAACCACGAATTACGCAAGTCCCACCAACTCTATAATCTTCACAGAGACCAACTTTTGCACCGTATTTTGCCGCCATTCTACTCGCTCGTACGCCACCAGAGCCCGCACCAATTACAAAAAAATCATAGTCATACATGGAAAATCTTTCATCTAATTAGTTTTTTAGAAGGTCTGCAACAACAGGGTTAATTTTTAGGTAATAAATTATGAGGATATGCCTATTTTAGATTTTGCAAAACTCATCTTATCTTCCGTATCATTAAGTTCCCAACCACTTGTTAAAAGCCTTATAGAAGACTGCTTATTGTAAAGAAAGGGCATTATAAGCTGAAATATTCCAAAAGTTAACATAGTAAATATAAGATGAAAAATTCCTATTGCAATTTCTCCCCTAAATATTGGTATAAAAAAACCAAAGAAGAAGTAAGTCCAAGAATATCCTGTGAAACAGTACTTTTCCACACCTGATACCCTGTGTTTTACTTTAACCTTGCGTTGCCAACCTAGAAAAATACTTCCTAGAATCAAAGGTAATAAAAATAATAATAAAAATTCCACAATATATAACTCCAACTTACTATTTGGGTATTAGCAGCCACCAATAAACCAATTCAACCTTTACCAAATTGTTCATAAATATGAATAACATTATGTACTTTTATTCACATTCAACATTAAACAATTTGTTATAAATTTTCCACTCACCTTCAATTTTTATGAAAGATAAAATGTCCATGAAGGTTATACCTAAATATTTATCTCTAAGTTTTACAACCGCCGTTGTGCCTTCTATTTCACATGTAATAATTTCAAAAATCACATTTTCACCTTTTTCTTTTGGGGAAGGTTGCTGTGACGCTACAAACCCAGCAAAATCATCCACTGACATTTCCATAAAGTCACCATGTAAATATCCAACTATTTTTGCATTGTTATGAAATATTTGTTTTACTTTATTAGGATTAGATTCATCCATACTGTCAACGTAAATCTGGATGAGATTTTTAATTTGACCTTTAGCATTCATAATAGTCTCCATTTACTTTTCTTGATTTTAATTATGTAATTTTAAATAATCCAATAAATTAATATTTATTAAATTTACGATAAATTTATCAAATATTATGGCTTCACAATCATTTTTAAGCTCGGTAAGAGCATATGGGCAATAGTCAAACTTGCCAATATTGGAAAAACTATTAATAAACTGTTAGAATTGTATTCCCAGTCTATCATAAAAATAATTACCAGAACGGGACCTGTAAACAATGCAAGCCAGAGTATATCTGGAACAATTTTAAATTTGTAATCTATAAGGGCCCTAATGCCGTGCAGCCCACAAAAGTATATTGCAAACCACATTAACGGAGTTAAATAATAAGCAAGGCAAACCAACACTACTATCTCAGTGCCTAAAAGTATAAGCTCGTATATACTATTCCCCATTTTTTTTCGATTTTTAGCCAATAAATACAAACATATAAAAAAACCAAATATACTGAATAGTATAATAATTTTTATAGCTTCAAGTATCTCTAAAGGAATATTAACCTGAGTAAGATCAAAAAAAATTGAATTAACAATTTTTGGTTTAAATAACAAGGGGAGAAACGTCGTCACAAATCCCCAAAAAAGTTTTGGAGCAATAGTCATTTCTTTTATAAACTTTAGATCAGATACTCCAAAATGAATTGAAGACATACCCAAAAGTAAAATTAGTCCTGCGAAGGGATATATGAACCAAAGTAGTGCCCCACACAAAGCTAAAAGTAGATATAAAACGTATAGTTTTAATCTAGGTCTACCATTGGTGGAGTGTTTCCATATTATCTTTCCATCTAACGCACCATGAGCTACTCCGATAGTACTAATGAGAGTTAATGAAATCACCATTATCAAAAGACTTAAGTCAGATGATTCAGGGTTTAGGGTTTCTATAAACATAATATCAAGAACAGCAAATAGAAATAACACTATTAGCGAAAAAAATATAAAATAGATTTGATGTTTGTTAACTTTACTCATTTTTTTTCTTTATAAGGCCTTTCAGCATAAGTCTTTTTGGCATACAAAGTAATATATTTATTAAATCAGTGACAACTACTATATCCGATAAGAATCTTATTAATGAGGGCATTTTTGCACGCCTAAATAGCATCATAAATATGTAAGGTCCATTATCTGGATATTTGAAGATAACATTGAGAAAAATTTTATCGAGCCAATTTAACCATCCATTCGAATGATATCTAAATAAAGGCAAATTACTTTCATTTAACTGCTCTGGCTTCAGTTTGATAGCCCAGTTAGCAATTCTCCTCATTGAATAACCCGAAGAACCCCTAATCATACCGGCGCCTGCACCAATTTTGAGTATTTTCAGTTCCTCATCTGGCAAAACAACCGCCATTGGTATAATAGCTTTTTCTTGTCTTATTTTTTTATAGGGTTCATAGACCTTTAAAATTTTTTGATGCTTTTCCTCTATAACTCCAAGCCTCGGTGATTGCGTGAAAACTGTGGTTTCAATGAGCGCTCTTTTCTTTGAAAAGGGCAGTATATATGTAAATTCAATCTCATTATCATTTTTCTTAAAAGACATTAATGTAACATCATCAGGCTCAAAACGCTCATCTGTTAATTCTATTTCGTCTCCAACGAAAGCTTGTTGCATCACCGGTGACTTTATTTCATGTGGTTTTATATTATTCCGGCTATCAACTATAAGCTTACTGTAATAAACACTATTTTCCGTAGTTACGATTTGAGCCTTCTTCTCGCAACTTATTTGAACAACTTTCTCATTTTTTATAACTTTAATTTTCTCTTTGCAGGTACTTAATAAACTTTCGAGGGTTTCTTTGCCATCAAAACAAACATAGCTATAGGGTTTGACATGTCTTTTAATTTGGTCATTAAGACTATTTAAAACTATGTTGTTCCAAATTTTTTTTGGTTTTAATTGAAAATTTTCTGAGATACTGGGGAGCCCGGGTCCTTCCCAAACACAAAACGTTTGATCACTATTAATTTTATCTTTTTGTTCTATCAAAAGGATTTTTTGTTCGCTAGTTTTTTTAAGATATTGATTTAGAAACATTAGGCTCGATAACCCTGCTCCAATAATTATTAAATCGTATTTTTTTTTCATTTTACATGCGCATCTGGAAGTTTCACTAAAGACAAATGTAGTACTTCATTATGATTTTCTATATCTTTTTTATAATTAAACTTAAGCAATAACTTTAATGTTATTTTAATTTTTTCAAATTTATTTAGATAAACTCTTTGTGATACATAGGACGCATTAGTATTTATAATTTTTATCCCAATATTTTGATATAGTCGTGATGCTATTAAAACTGCTCTTGCGGTTTTAGATGGTAGATGAGCTATACCTTTATCTCCGCTCTCGTAATAATTGTTTGCTAGGGTCAATAAAGTATTTCTTACTAAATTAATTTTTTTAATATTTTCTTTGGTTGGATTTTTAAAACTATCAATTGGTAAGTTGATCATATCCTTAGGTAAATAAACTCTATTTATCTCAGCGTCCTCATTTATGTCACGACATATATTTGTGAGTTGCATTGCAACACCAAGGTCAATAGCAAAGTATTTTAAACGAGGGTCTTTTATTCCGATGACGTCACAGACCATTAGACCAACAACACCAGCTACTTGATAGCAATAGACAAGAAGCTCATTTATATCTTTCGGTTGACTGTGAGTAATATCACTCATTTGACCCTTTAAAAACTCTTTTATAATATCTTCTCTGGGCATAAAATTTTCATCTATGTTTTTTAACTCATCGAATGCACCTGTAAATTTATCATTATCCCACGCATTTTTAATCGAATAAAAGTCCTTGTATGAATTATTATCAGCTTGATTTTCATCAATCAAATCGTCAATACGTCGACAAAATGCATATACTGAGTATAATTTATCCGCCGTCTTTTTTTCAAGAAATGCTGTAGCCCAAAAAAAGGTTTTTCCGTGATTTTTCATTACCTTAGAATAACTAGTCATCGTAAAGAATACTTTCTACTACCTTTGCCGAATTTATAACTCCAGGAACTCCTGCACCTGGGTGAGTACCGGCCCCCACATAAAATAGGTTCTTATATCTATCATCTTGGTTGTGTGTTCTAAACCAAGCCGACTGCGTTAAAATAGGTGCAATTGAGAAACCACTTCCAAATGGTGTCCTGTAGTCAGCTTTAAAATCCTCAGGTGTCATGCAAAAAATTTCTTCCGAATTTACATTTATTCCCGGCAAGATCGTCTTATCAAGGGCATTTAAAATTCTTTTAGAGAACTCTTCTTTTAGTTCAGACCAATTTTGATCACCTTTGAGGTTTGGCACGGGTACTAGAGCATAGAAACTGTCATGATTTTTTGGAGCGAAAGACTTATCTGTGCAGGTAGGCCTATGCAAATATATAGAAAAATCCTCAGATAAATGATATTTATCAAATATATCTTCCAAAAGCTCTTTGTATCTGGGTCCCATCCATATTGTATGATGTGCAACATTTTCATAACATTTTTTAGATCCAAAAAATAACACAAACAAGCCCATCGAATGTTTTGCATATTTTTTTATTAAGCGGTTATGAAGCGAAATTTTTTCATTTTTTAAGAGCTCCGTAGATACTTGAATTGGGTCAGCATTACTTACAACATAGTCAAATGCCTTGCTTTCATTGTTTGTAAAGTTAACTTTTGTAATTAATTTTTTTGATGTAGAGAAATGACTTACATCAGATGCATAGTTTATTTCAATACCATTTCTTAGCATCAGTTTTTCAAGTTCTACTACAAGCTTTCCGGTTCCGCCCATACAAAAGAAAATACCCCACTTCTGTTCAAGGGCATGAATAAGTGAGTAGATTGAGGAGGTTGTAAATGGATTACCTCCTACCAGAAGGGGCTGAATCGAAAATGCTTGGCGTAAATTTGGGTGTTTAATATACTCAGATACAAAGCTGTAAACAGAGCGATAACCTCTCATCTTCAAAATATCTGGAGCATATCTCAGCATTGTAGCAATCCGGTTAAATGGATGTCCCGCTAACTTTTCGTAGCCTAGTTTAAATATTTCTTCTGATGCTTTTAGCATAGCCAAATAGCCTGAAACATCTTCAGGCGATAAGCTTTCAATTTGACTAAGCATTTTTTCACGATCTGGGCCATAATCAAATTGTGTTTGATCATTAAAGTGAAATCTATACCAATTATCTAAGGGTTTAAATTCTAGATGATCCTCTAAATTTTCACCAAATAATTCAAATAATTCATAGAACAGATTAGGTGCTGTAATAACAGTGGGGCCGGCATCATGCAAATAGCCATTTCTTTGGAAGACCTGAGCCCTACCCCCAAGCTTATTTAACCGCTCATAAATAGTTACTTTATTACCTCTTGCTCTTAATCGGATTGCGGCAGCAATACCACCAAAGCCTCCTCCTATAACTGCAACTGTTTTCATATCAAACTGAGCCTTTTAATTATTTCATCTTTGAGTGATTGTATAACTGGCTGAATAATTTTAGGTAAACGATGAGTATTTTTCATAGCCTTATTCAGTATACAGACTATTTCATCTTTTGATTCAATGAAATTTGACCTAGTTATAAAATCATGTAATTTTTCCGGTTTATTTATTATGTTTTTTTTCTCCTTAATCGATAATTTTTCAAGTATCCGGATTACCATAAAATTCGGATGACCTTTAAAAAAGTCGGAAGCCGCTTCCTGCTCAGTACCAATTATATTTTCTACGTCATTTAAATACTGGTATGCGAAACCAAGTTCATTTGAAATTTCTTTTAAGGCTAAGCATTCATCTTCTGTAAGCTCTTTGCAATGAAACATTCCCATTATAGGTAATGCAATAAAGGGTGCAGTCTTCTCAATTGCTATTTTACGGTATTGCTCCCTATTCAAAGACAAATGATCTGCACTAACATCAAGTGACTGACCAAATATAATTTCCTTCACTGAGCACGACAAAAGCTTGAGAAGTATATTTTGATGCCATCCCTTCTCTATCTCGGTTAACTTGTTGAAGGATTCAGCTATTAGATAATCACCGGTGCATATAGCGGCAGATATTCCAAATTCTTTCCACAGTGATTTTTTACCTCGTCTCATTGGGTCTTCATCACAAACATCATCATGTAAAAGTGAAGCACTATGAATTAATTCACATACTACTGCCCATTTTATATATGTTTGACTAGATAAACCAAGAAGACCACCGGACACCAGCGCAAGCCTAGCACGCACCCATTTACCTCTAGAATCATTATGATGCTTTAACCATTTAGAAATAAAAGGCTCTCTAACATCAAAGCTTTTCGCAAATTCCTTCTTCACAACATGAAGAAATTCGTCTGCTTCTGGTGGCATAAAGTATTTCATAATTCAATCTTACACATTAAGTTAAAAAAAACGCGCCGTTATGGCGCGTTTTATTAAAGTTTACCCGCTTGTTACTTATGCACCGGCATCAGTTTTACGTTGAGCAATCACATAAATCAAAATGCCAAAACCTGCTTTCGCAATTACATCAGCAATAGTGTAACCAACTTGAACAGTGGCATTTATTTCGCCAGGTTCTAAGCCACCAACACCTAGCATCGGTAAAATGAAAACTATCGGGTAAAAGCACCAAGATAAAAGAGTTATTGATCTAGCATTAGAAACCAGACCCCTAACATCAGCTGGTTGATCAGCAATTGATTCACTAAGACCTGAAATCAACTCTCTAACTATATATAAGAACGGAACCATTGCAGCAGCCCACCACATCCAACGTTCACCACCGGATGCAGAAATTTCTCCGGGATATCCAAGAATAATCATAATTATTGATGCAATGGCAAGTTTAGTACCTTTAGAATAAGTTTCTTGTCTACATAATCTCATTACAAGAATAAGTTCGAGTAAAAGCAAGGGAACTGTTAGTAGCCAGTCAACATATCGGTAAGCATCGTTAAACGCAGCCCCTGTAGCAGTTACTACCCCATCCCGAAGTGAATATGCATGACCAAAGCTCTCAAACATTCTCCAGTAATGGTAAAAAGCAATGAAGCATACAAGACCTGATAATGTAAGAGCAGTTTTGTATGCTGGTGCGACCTGAGTGCGTTGAGCAAACATAAATACTGTTGCCGCCGCGAATGTTGCTATTGCAAAGGACAAGGAGTTATATATAGAGTTATACTCTATTAATCCCATTTAATTTCTCCATACAATATAGAAGTTATTAAAATTGGCGTTACAGGAACACATCGCCCCGTAACGCCAATAGTAAGACTTAGTCTCGTATCTTAGGTTTTTATGCCTTTTCAGACGAGCTTGTAGCAGCTATCCAGATAACAACACCGAATGCAATCTTGTTGACAAAGTCAGCAAGGTTATAAACAAGGTTGAGCATAGCTCCACCATCACTGCCTGCACCTAAGAGATAGCCTATCGGGTAGATTGACCAACCAATAGTTACAATTAAGCGAAGTGCGTTGAAGGCTATTTTACTGGCCTCAGTTCCCTGAGATGCACTGATTTTACTAGCTTCACCAACAAAAATCTCATAGATGATGTATAACCAACCAGCCATACCAATAGCAAATCCAAGATTATAATCCATAGCGCCAATTTCACCAAGATAACCACCGACAAGCATCACAACTGATGCAACCAGTAACTTCCAGAACAGAGCTGCACGAACTACAGCTACAGCAGTGAGGATCAAGAAGAACTCAACAATCTGCAGTGGAACAGTTAGTAACCAGTCAACATAACGGAACACTGTAGGACTTGCGCCCGTGTCAACCCAAACTCCACGCATGTAGAAGTAATGTATCGCTGCTATACCAGTGACCATTGCCGCTACAGTTAAAGATGTTTTCCACTTTCCAACCGCACGGTCACGTTCAACAGTAAAAAAGTAGGTTGCAGCAACCATTGCTGCGGAAATAATCCAGAAGCTAACGCCAACATAATCGCTGGGGTTTAAACCTGACGTTTCCATATTTCTCTCCTTAAATAGTAATTTATTTGCCCTGAAGTTACATATGATCAATGAAAATGCCATTAGTCAACAGTTTTCGAACAAAACCTTAATAGTGTAATTTTTCTATTTCCAAATTTTTAGAGATAAAAAATTTAAATTTTAAACCTTAAAAACTAAAATTTGCAGATGATTTTATAGGTATATTAGTCTTCATGAGAAGTAAAAGTGCGGTTATTCTGATGAAGAACCCTGACATATGGGACATATGAAGATACAAACAATATTAATGACCTTAGTAATACAAGAAATATATTTAGTTTAGGTTTTTTGTTCATCTTTAATTCTCATCAAGGGCTCTTAAAAGATATTCTACTCAGTTACTTCTAGGCTAGTCAAGCTCACTTTTTAGTTCAGTTTCCAGGAATGAAGCGAATGGATAGACTTAAAAAAACCAGTATTGTCAACTACTTTAGGGACATCGAGTAGGTTTACCTATTTATAATTTTCAAGAAAATTCATTTTTACCGTCAAAATGAACTACATTGCTAATTTTGGGTGGTTTCAATACACATTTTAAATTAATGCTAAATGAATCAGGATGTGAACGTGGTTGATAAAAACTTTTAATTCCACATTTTTTACAAAATAAATGCTTCGCTTTTTTAGTTCCAAAAGAATGCTCGGTAATTAGGCTCTTGCCTTCAATAATTTTAAAATTATCATGTCGGATAAAAAGGTGTTCATAGTCAAGTATTTTGCACATTGAACAATTACATTTCCAAATTTCTATTGACCCATTTGAAATAAATTTGAATTTAATTGCTCTACAATGACATCCGCCAAAATACTCTCTCATGGTTTTTCCTTTTGTAAAATTTTAATTTTTATAAATTCAGTTCTGTAAATAAAAATACTCTACACTCACGTAATGTTTTGAAATGGTAATTTAACTTAACCTTTTCATAAGGTTAAAGATTATTTGTTGTCTCTTGGAATAGGGTTGATTGTAGGTGAGGTTGTTCGATTGAGCCTCTAGTGTGAACTCTAAAACTACACTCTCTTCGATTATTCCACTGTTACTGAGTGTTTTACAACAGTCAATTGGTTTCCAGAGATTGTTGTTTCGTATCTTTTTTCTTTGCCCATTTTGCGATCAAAATCCAAGAATATGCTGTCACCGCAATCGTCAGAATTAACCAAATGTAAAAATTTATTTCCATAATTATCTCCTGTTAATTTACTGTTGTGAATTACTCCACTGTTACAGCTTTTGCCAAGTTTCTTGGTTGATCCACATCAGTACCTTTAGCAACGGCGACATGATAGCTCAAAAGCTGGACTGGAAGGGCATAAAGGATAGGCGTCACAAATTCGTTCATGTCGGGCAAAGCAATAGTTTCAATAGCCGATTCCCCATCATTGTTTAAACCTTTTTGGTCAGTAAAGAAGTATACCTGACCATTACGAGCTATCACTTCATGCATATTTGATACAGTTTTTTCATAGAGTTTATTAGTAGGTGCTATAACAATGATTGGCACTTTATGGTCAATTAATGCAATTGGTCCGTGTTTCATTTCCCCCGCCGCGTATCCTTCAGCATGGATATAGGATATTTCCTTGAGCTTTAAAGCACCTTCCATGGCGATTGGGTACTCCAAGCCACGTCCCAGATATATTACATCCCGAGCTTCAGCTATTTTTAAAGCCATTTTCTTGATTTTATCATCATGACTAAAAACATTAACCATAGCGCCTGGGACTTCTAGGAGTGCGTTGCAAAGGCTCTCTTCTTTAATATCATCTATTTTCCCGCACAATCTTGCATAACCAATAACGACGCACGCAAGTACAGCAAGTTGGCAAGTGAAAGATTTAGTTGAAGCAACACCAATTTCTGGACCAGCGTGGGTATGAAGAACAAAATCACTTTCCCGTTCCATCGAACTATGGACAGTATTAATAATAGATAAAATACTCTGTCCATGATTTTTTGCACACTTTAGAGCTGCCAGGGTATCTGCAGTCTCACCGGATTGAGAAATAAAAATTGAAAGCCCTCCAGGGGCCAAAACGGGATCTCTGTAGCGAAATTCGGAGGCAATATCCACATCAACGGTGACACGTGCAATTTTCTCGAACCAATATTTTGCAACCATTGCAGCATAAAAGCTTGTGCCACATGCAATGATAGTAACTCTTGTCACGTCTCCTAAATTAAATGGTAAATTACCAAGTTTAACACAGCCTTTAACCGGATTAATTAGGCTTCGCAATGTTTGACCAACTACAGCCGGCTGATCATAAATTTCTTTAATCATATAATGATTGAAAGCACCCTTATCTTTAGTGCTCGATTGCTTGTCTACTGTAATGATCTCACGCACTACTGACACAGCCTTATAATCGAAAATTTTAGACGAATTATTGGTTATTTCTACCCGATCACCCTCCTTAAGATAAACAAGTTTATTCGTTAAACTTGAAATGCTAATAGCATCAGAACCAAGAAACATTTCTCCAGTACCATAACCGAGAACAAGCGGGCTACCTTGGCGGGCACCAATCAGAAGGTTTTCTTCTCCCTCAAATATGATGGCCAAAGCAAAAGCACCCTCCAATTCATTAATCGCCTCCCTAGATGCGGCTTTAGGGCATAAACCAGAATTAATATAGTCGGTAATTAAATGAACAATCGTTTCAGTATCGGTATCTGTATTAAAAACATGCCCTTTATTAATTAGTTTATGACGTAGATATTGAAAGTTTTCAATAATTCCGTTGTGAACTACAGCTACTTTATCAGATAAATGGGGATGAGCATTTATAATCGAAGGCTTACCGTGAGTTGCCCAGCGCGTATGACCAATACCAATATTTCCAGAAATTGGATTAGTCAGAATTTCATTTTTAAGATTAATCAATTTTCCCTTAGCCCGACGCCGGGTAAGATCAAGGCTAGTCATGATTGTTGCAATGCCTGCACCGTCATACCCACGATACTCGAGGTCTTCCAAACAACCAACAATACGCTCCGTAACATCTCTATTACTTACAATACCAACAATGCCACACATTAAAGTTTACTCTTTAATTTTTATTTCATTTTGTTTTCTTTGTCTAAACTTAGTGGCCCATCCACCAAGTTCCCTCTGCTTAACCCGCGATAGCGCGAGTGAATTTTTTTCAACGATAGATGTAATAACACTACCTGCCCCAACAATTGCCCCAGCCCCAATATTTACTGGTGCAACCAAGGCGCTGTTTGAACCAATAAATGCACCTTCTCCAATAACTGTCTGGTATTTGAGGTAACCATCATAATTACAGGTTACGGTTCCAGCACCAATATTAGAATTTTTTCCAATTTTTGCGTCACCTATATAACTGAGATGGCTTATTTTGGTGTCATTACCAACTTTCGTTTTTTTAATTTCAACAAAATTACCTACCTTAACTCTCTCACCAAGTTCGACAGCCGGACGTAATCTGGCAAAAGGTCCAATTGACGAACCACTGCCAATTATAGCACCCTCAATATGACAATATGGGTTTATGGTAACATCATCAGAAATTTGCACACCAATGCCAAAAGTTACGTTGGGTCCAATATTAACATCCTTACCAATTTTTGTATCATAACTAAAAAAAACACTCCCTGGATCAGTTAACGATACACCCTCATCCATAAAGTGTTGACGTCTTTCCACTTGATAAAATGCCTCGGCTTTAGCGAGGTCAGACCGACTGTTCACTCCTATTACTTCTTCAGCCTTAGCTTCAACTACAGCACACTTCAAACCTCTTAAATTAGCAACTTTAATTATGTCAGTGAGGTAATATTCTCCCACTGAGTTATTATTATCAAGTCCACTTAGTAGGTCAAAAATAATTGTACCATCTATACACATGGCCCCACTATTACATAGAGCTATGGATCTATCCTTATCAGAAGCATCTTTATCTTCAATGATTGCCTCAAGCACCTTTTTATTATTAAGTTTTAGTCTCCCGTAGCCTTTTGGGTCTTCGGGCGTAAACCCAAGCACAACAATATCTGCATCTGTTTGATTTAGGTTATCAATCATTTTTTGCATCGTAACCTGAGATAAAAGTGGAACATCACCAAATAAAATAAGTACATTACCCTTAAAGTCGCACAGTTTCTCCTTAGTAATATTTACGGCGTGACCCGTTCCAAGTTGTGGCTCCTGCACAATAATATCAGCTTGCCCATTAACAGCTATCTCAACTTGGTCTTTTTGCGCTCCAACCACAATAATTTTAGTTAGTGGTTTTAGTAGTGCCGTCTTATCCATAAGGTGCTGTAACATAGACTTACCACCAAGGTTATGAAGAACCTTATGTTTTGAAGATTTCATTCTAGTTCCTTTACCTGCGGCAAGAATGATGATAGCAAGATCGGGAATATTCATTTTATGGTATTATTTCCAAAATTTATGTTGCTCAATGGCTTTATTTTGTCAATATAATGCCGTAATAATATTAAACTATACAAAAATATTTATTTATACCAATAAATTGTAATTTATATAAAAATGAGTGTAAATATGCTTAATAATAAACCAAGTGCTGTTCTATTTGATTTAGATGGTACTATTGCAGATACTGCTCTAGATTTAGCTGCGACTTTAAATCACCTCCTCATTACTTCAGGCCGAAACAAAATTCACCATGACCTTGTTCGAAATATGGTTGGTGAAGGCGCGCGAGCTCTGATTATAAAAGGATTTGAATATAATAATGAAGAACTTACTGATCAGGAAGTAGAAGTACTTCACGACGAATACATCAATTACTATCGAAGTCACATAGCCGATAAAACCGTCCTTTTTCCTAACGTATTTATAACATTAGAGACCCTTCTAAGGCAGAACATCCCATTAGCAATTTGCACAAACAAGAGTATCGAACTAACACATTTACTTCTTAAGCGTCTCAAAATTTTTGACTTTTTCACCGTAGTAACCTGCGGAGATAGCTTTGCTTATAAAAAACCTGACCCACGCCATCTGATTACTACCTGTAAGTTAATGAAGGCTGATCCCAAACAAGCCGTTATGGTTGGTGACAGTATAAATGATATAGAGGCCGCAAGAAGAGCTAATATGCTGTCTGTTGGCGTCTCATTCGGTTATACATTGACGCCTATTAATGAATTATCACCAAATATAATTATTAATCATTTTAATGAATTTTTTGACGCATTAAATAAAGTTAAATCGATATAATGAGGATAAAAATAAAATCAATTTTTTCAGATATCCGTTGGCTGGGGTGGCAGGGATCGAACCTGCGATGACGGGATCAAAACCCGCTGCCTTACCGCTTGGCTACACCCCAAAAAATAACAGAAAGCCGCAACGTGGTGCGAACATAGTGAGTTTCAGATAAACATGCAATAACGTTTTTGACTTATTTTCTTTTTTTTCCTTTTAATTATTTTGATTAAAACTTACTCTTCAATAATATCCAAATATCAAATGAGAAAGTAATCATAATCATGACGTGGGTTAATATTATTTCAAGATCTGTATGGGTATTAATTCAACCTGGAAACTTTCTTTTTCTAATCCTTCTTCTCGGCTGATTTTTAAATAAAAACGGACAAAAGCAAAGATCAAATAAAATTTTTCCATCTAAGTAAAAAAATGGCACTAAACTTCAAAACCTTATTCAATTTAAAATTTCATTCCAATTTTTTCTCAGAACATAGGGTTGACTGTCAGATAAAAGCCCAAATAAATCTGTAATATGTTCAATCTTTTGACCACCATTTTTACCAAGACGTTTAAATTTAAAGCTAGCTTTATCACTGCTTTGTTTAAACCAAAAGAAGTCAAAGGGAATAATCATATAAATTTGATTGTCAGAGTTACCCCGACCACTCTCACTTTTCTTTAAATTTGTGTATGTTGTGCTCGCACCAATACGAATACCGCTAGAAAAACGACGAGAAATATCGATTGTAGTACCCCAATCTTTTGCAAGGTACCGTCCAAAACTAATACGGCTTGTAAGATTATATTTTTTATTTACATGATAGACCGTTGCATGTCCGGTCAGAGTTTCATAATTTCGCATATCAAACAGCTGTTCATAGCCCCGCTGCTTCACATAATTAACTTCCGCACCAAATGAAATACTAGCCCCATAGGGTCGGTAGAGAATTTCTCCGCTAACTCCGGAATACATCTTCTCAAGGTGTCCAGCCGTAACCCTTGTATAAACCCCTTCAACAGGGTTTGTTATATATTCAAGACTTAACCTCCTAAGACTAGTTGTACCTTGAGCAGAATATAAACCAACATTACTTCTAACGGGATTTGCATTGTTATTTTTAGAGCGGGGAACTAAATCTAAATTACCTATAAGGTGCTGTTGTGCCTCAGCATAGATTTGTAGATTTTCATTTAAATTTACCCGACCAAAAATTTTCAAATTTAAATCACCTTTAAAATGATTATTTTTCTCAGAACCAAAATGAGTTTCAAAGTCTGGAAAGACACCGTACTCAAAACTTGGAAATGTCTGAGTGCTAACTGCTCTTTTTTTATTATTGTCTGGTTTCTCTATAATGGCATTAGCTAAAATTTCTTCAGGACTACCATTATTTTGTGCTATATTTTCAAAGTCTTTTCTAAATAGGGATACTTTAGGCAAATTTAAGCCACGACTTTTAGATAAAATAGATATTTTTTCAATATTGTCCGGGGCATCATTAGTAAGAATACGAACTGTACGTCCAATATTTTTAGGTATTTCAATAAAGGGAGCAACATTCTTCGTGATAATCATTTTAGAGTTAGAAATTTCAACCGCAATTGGTGATAGTTTTTTATTATTCAAGTTATTAAAAATTGTATTTAATATTAAAACTTTATGATCATCATTTAAATTAAATTCTCGAGCATAAAATGAACTGCCACGATAGATTTCTCGGGATTTTTTGCCATTATCATCAAGCAGGTTAGCAGTTTCAATGCTATTAGGAAAAGTCACTCTTGTAGAGTAATAGTTTTCTAATATTGCACCTAATATGACTTCATTATCTTGTATAGGTTTTTGATTGGGGGTTAGCACAATATCAATATGTTTATTTTTCAACTGTACATTTATAATGTCATAGCCCATTCGCTCTATGCGTTCAAATATCATATCAGGGCTAAAGTTATCTTTATAATTATTTATATTTTTAGCATTATTTTTCAATTCACGAAATCTAATTTCGTCGATTTCAGGTCCCTTAGCAAACTTAAGTCGAATAGGTTTATGCAAGTTTTGTTTTATTGATATTTGGAGGGAAAGTTTATTTCCATGTAAAAGGCCAGCTCCAAGCTCTAGCCAGTTTTTAACTTTATAATTTAAACCAAAATTAAGTGCAGTTTTGCTTTTGTAATTGTCGAAAACTTTAATTTTTGATTTATCAATTGTGGAATACTCTACTTTAGCCGACAACCCTTTAATTGGAGTATAATACTCTATCCCCCAAAAAAATCCCATATTTTTACCAGAGAAATAATTACCAAATTTGAAATTTTCTAACCTTACTACATCTGAATTTCGACTATTGAAGCTACTGCCAAAGAGCCTAGTTATATTATTTAATTTTGATCTATTAGCTAGTTGACCGAAACCAAGGCCTAAAGTTACATCAAAATCATAAATTCTTTTACTTGCAACCAGATATTCACTACTAAAAATTCCATTACCAAGAAAATCCTGGAAACCTAATCCAATAGCCGGCCTATAAGCCCCCTCTTCAAGAAGTTTAAACTTTATATCAAAACCTTTGTCAACGCCACCAACTGTGCCATCATAATCAGAGTACCTTAAAGTTGTCTCAAGCCAGGGGGTTGCCTGCCAAGTTGAATAATAATTATTTATGCCATTTAAATATGCAGCGCCAACTGACAGAGTGCCATCTACTAAGAACCTCGCACTGCGCATTTCAAGCAACCCAACACCCCCAAAGACACCAGGAGAACTAGAATTATCTTTGGAATTCAGCATCAAATTTTGAGCATTTGCCACGGCAGGGATCAAACATATTATTGACCACTTAGCATATCTCAAAAACCTCATCTGACTTTTGCCTTCCCCACACTTTGCTAAACTTTATCTAACTAAAACAGCTATTGAAGCTGCTGATACAGCAAGGTTTCTGAATATATCACCTATTTCGGATGTGAGTGACAAAGCATCATACGGACTTAGGTCGTTTGGTACTACAATCACAGTGCCCGGCGGCACACTTAGGTTTCTGTTTCCACCCCAAGATGCTAAACTAATTGGTTTAGCCTCACCGTTGGGATAAACAATGAATACTCTGTCTTCATCTGCAGAAATATTAAATCCACCAGACTCGCTTAGATATTCTGCTACCCCTTTACCTGGTGAAAACTGCAGGGCGCTAGGATTGAGGACATCACCCACTGTAATAACAAACCTTGATCGTGCAGGAATAAAAAGTGTGTCCCCCCCCTGAAGAACTATATCTTGGTCAGGTAATGTGTTTAAAACAACCGGGTCAGCCTCTATGACAACCCGTCCAATAAACTCTTGTTGAGCCATTTCAGAAATCATAGCATTTAATCCCACAATACTATCACTCTCTACGTTACTCTTAATGGCTGCAGACATCATCGCTGTTTTTAACCTCTCGGCGGTTTTCTCCATTTCTAAGCGTTGGGAAATCTTTACACTCTCGCGTGTAAAAACGGCTCCATATGGATAAGCCTGCTCTGTCAATCCACCTGCGCGGGTAATGAGGGAACTGAGCCGCTCCCCTTTTTTAATAGTATAGCGACCAGGGTTTGCTATTTCCCCAGAAATCAATATTGGTCTAGATTCAAATTGAGATGCCAAGGCATTAACTGAAACTGTGCCGCTAGGTTGTATAAATTTAGTATTTAAATCTAAATTTGTGCTGTCTAATAATTCCCAATCAGATACAACATTTAATTGTCTTATCGAATCTGTATTCTCGACAAATTGAATTCTGGTTAAATCAGCATCATTTAATAATCCTCCTGCCACTGTAATCAAAGAATTGACTGACATATTGTCCGCAACCGGGTAAACAGAAGGGTATCTAACAGAACCGTCTATAGAAGCCACATTTTCTAACGCTAATGTTAAAAGATTTTTTGTTGTTTTATAAATATCTGGACAATTATAAAAAACTTCTTCTTTTTCAACCTCTGGTTCCTCATAAGGGGGTACTTGGTCATCCACTAAATTATTTTGGCTAACCTCCAAAAATTCTTCTCTCCTGATTACCTCTTCTTGTAAATCATTGTATTCTTCTTGTAACGGGATCCGTTCGCTCTCAAATGCACGGGTCGCGATAGTAAACCTTCCGTTAGAATTTGACCTAATAACTTTTGATAAGTTGGCAATTGGTTCACAAAACAAACTATTTAATTCACCATCACTAGAGAGCCGGGTCTCCTGATATGGTATACCAATAATAGCCCGCTTAACATTCTGAGACCTCAAAAAATCTATATCCTCAGCTCCAATAATAATCACATTATCATCTTCAATAAGTGGAATATTTTTTTGACCAGAAAGTACTTTTTGAAGATTAAAGGGAATAAGATTTCTAGTTTGAGTTATCTCATCAGTTCTTTCAATTACACTAAAAAAAAGATAGGGGTCTTCCATTAAATTTTTAACAGAGCCAATGAGTTCTTTAACATTATTATAAAGGCCTACTGACCGAATGCCTGGCGTTTTTACATGACCAGAGAGGGTAACCCCTCCACCTTGTGAATTTTCTAATAAATTGACTATAACAATTTCGCTGCTAGAAAGACTTCCTAATAAGTTTAATCTTTCAAAATTTAACTTACCAGTATCGTCGTAACGAAGATGGGTATATGAATTTCCATTTTTTCTTACCGTACCACCAGCTAATTCCAGAACATCTTTTGCTGGAATACTCTCTTGGCCACTTGGAAGTTCATAAATACCAGGTCTAATTACATGACCACTTATAGCAATAGTTGGACCTATAGTTGGAACTATTAACCTATCACCGTCCCGTAGGAGAGTTATATTCGCTTGGGATCCTTCAATTGTATTATAAAGATCAACAGTAATTTTTTTATTACCACGCAAAATAATTATATTCCTGAGGGTACCAGTTTTTTTGACACCACCGACTTGAAGTAATAACTCCATAGGCGATGAAAGGCTACTTATCCGGACAAGCGAGGGGTTCTCAACCTCACCCGCAACAAGAACAGAAATCTGTCTGAAGGTAGCCACAGATACAAAGACTTCAGTACCAATAAGGCTTTCCGCAACATTGTTTTTGATTACTGACCTAATTTCCGCCAAAGATAGTCCAGATGCTGCTATCGGGTTCATGGACGGAATTACTAAACGGCCTTCACGGTCAACTTTAATAGAAATTATTTCTTCTCTAGAACCCTTAAAACTAATAATTAAATCATCCCCGACCCCTAACACGTAATCATCTGGAATTGATCCTGTCATAATTTGGTTCATCGAGGGGGTTCTATTAAATATAGAATAGCCAAATTGTTCAAGGTCCCTCTCATCCGTATTGTCTTGTTTAAAAATCCGAGAATTGAAATCATTTTCAATTATAGATGGAGGAGCATTAATTTTTCTCTTCGACTGCTCATCCAACTGATTGAGATATTCTGCTTCACGAGCGTCATCAATAGGCGATTGAACAACGGTCCTATCGGTAGTGGAGCCAGTTTGTCTTTTAATTTGATTAAAAAAATCTGTATCTAAACCTTGAGCGAAAAGAGCCGGATTAAAAATAATCTGGGTTAAAGCAAAAAATGAGACAATTTTTATGAATTTCCATTTTATCATTTGTAATCAAATCCTAATAAAATTCTTAATTGGGAAAAAAACTTAATTTCAACAAAGCAAATATTGCGCAAAAATAGCAGAAAGCTGACTAAGAGCAAGTTTTTCATTAATTAATTAAAGTATTTTTGTTTCTTTTATCCACCATTCATTATTTAGCTGTTTAATTTTATTGCCCGCCCTATTGCATTCCTCTCGTGTCTTGTATGCAGCAAAACATGTAGCACCGCTACCTGACATGCTACAGAGTAACAATCCCTCGGTATCTTTTAAGATTTCTAGAATTGTTTGTACTTCTTCATTCTGTCTACATACAATGCCCTGCAATGAATTATGGCTATCTTTAAGCGAGCAAATTATTAAATCTAATTGAATTTTAGTTTTAATAATCCTCCTTTTAGTATCAAATTTAGTTTTACAGTTTTGATACTTTTTGAAAATATTTGATGTGGAAATTGGAATTCCTGGATTAATAAGGAGGAGGTAAAGTTCATCATCAAAAGATAACTGGTGAATTTCATCTCCAATCCCACAAATTTGAGAGGAAACTGATCTCAAACACACAGGAACATCGGCACCAATTTTTATTGCAATTTCTTGAATAATACTTTCATTTATATTGAGAGCAAGTAATTCGCACGTTAATTTCATAGCAGCTGCGGCATCTGCTGAGCCACCACCAATTCCTGACGATACAGGCATATTTTTAGTAAGATAAAATTTTAAATTTGGTTCCACACCCGCTTCTTGACACAAAAGTTTACAGGCCTTTATAACCAAATTATCATCACACTCTCTAAGCCCAGACGCGAAAGGGCCGGATATAATAATTTCCAGTTTATCAGATAATTCCGCCCTGAGCTCATCACCAAATTCCGTAAACACGACAATACTATCGAGTAAATGGTAACCATCACTGCGTCTGCCAGTAATTCTTAGGTCAAGATTTATTTTAGCTGGTGCGAGCATAGTACTCCTTAATTATTTATAGCCATTTATAATTTTGTATTCAATTTGATCCCCTTTGGTATCGGCTTGTTTCAGAGAAAGTGCATGTCTCCATTGAAACCGTGCCTCATTCTGACGACCAACAACCCAATAAGCATCACCAAGGTGATCATTTATAGCCCAATCCTTAGTTTGCAATTGAACTGCTCTTTCTAAAATTGGAACAGCCTCTTCTCCATCACCCATTTTAAACAATGCCCAGCCTAAACTATCAGCAATATATCCATCATTAGGACGTAACTCCACCGCTCGCAAAAGCATAATTTTGGCTTCTTTATAATTTCTTCCCTGCTCAACCCATGAATACGCTAAATAATTAAGAACTAGAGGTTGATTTGGATTTAGCTCAAGGGCTTTTTTAAAATCACTCTCCGCTTCAGGCCATCTTTTTTCCTGATCAAGGACTATACCTCTGAAATAATATAGTACCCAATCATCTTTGTTTTCTTTCACAATTGAAGTAACTACTTTGTTGTAGACCTCAATAGCTTCTTCATAACGCTCATGGGTCCGGTAAAACTCTGCAATTTCATTTAATACGCTTCGGTTCGCCGGATATTCACTTTCAAGAATTTTAAGTGCCTTTAGCACTTCACTGGGTAGTTTAATTTGATCAAAAATTCGAGCTCTCTGGAGTTTTGACTGCAAATAAATTGGACTATTATTATTTATTTTTTCAAGCTCCCTTATGGCTCCCATAAAATATTCATCACTTTCAAATATTTTAGCTTGAAGAAGGTGCACAAGTGGAAAATTAGGTTTGAAAAATACAGCATACTGCAAATAATTTGTTGCGACACGTTTCATATCATCCTGCATCAAAATTGATGCTACCGAATATAGTAACTCCGCAAAACCGTCATTTAATGTAGAAATAAATGGCTCAAATTTTTCTCCATTTTTTATAGTTTCCAATGCTAACCGTAGGTGCTCATTTGAGGGATTAATTTTGCTAAATTTATTCAAAACAAAAAGTGCTTGTTCATCCTTACCTTGCCTACTTAATAATTTACCAAGTGCCTCAGCAACTCTTAGATTTTTTGTTCTATTATCTAGGAGGGCCATGGAATAGTATTTTTCTGCCTTTTTATTGTCTCCTAAGTACTCATAAATTAAACCACTTTGAAAATAATTAAAAAAATTAAGCGAATTTCCAGCTTTAAATTCATTAATTATTGTTTCAACCTGATCGATTTCCCCCCGCTCTGCTAATACCCAAGCCTTAAAAAAAGGGTTAATAAGTTTTAAAATGCCATTAGTACCTTGCCCTTCTCCAGTAACTAACAAATCTTCATAATCACCTGACTTTGTTTTTTCAAAGAATAGCATTAATTTTGACAGGTCATTTTGCTGGTCTATATCTCTCAATTTATTAGAAATTTTAACAGCATCAGCCAGCCGTCCATCTGTTACTAAAATAGAAAGCGTCAATTGATTGAGTAAAATATTATCAGTATCTAGAATTAGTGCCTTTAAATAATTATCTGCGGCAATATCAAATTGATTACTTGCGAGCGCGTGCCGCCCAACTAAATATTCACCGAAAGGCTGATTTGTTGATGAGAATAAATCCTGTGCATACAAAGGCTGTAACACAATCGAAAGTACCCCTGTATATAATAAAAGTTTTAAAAATTTCGCGTTTATATTATTTATAAAATTTTGCATCGATTATTGTGCATTCACATAATTCAAAAAATACTTAATTATTAATATTACATATTGGAATAATTAGGTCCACCACCACCTTCGGGGGTTACCCAGTTAATATTTTGGGACGGGTCCTTTATATCGCAAGTTTTGCAATGCACGCAATTCTGAGAATTAATTTGTAGCATTATGGTATCATCTTTTTTTAAAAATTCATAGACACCCGCCGGACAAAAACGTGCCTCAGGTCCCCCGTATATATTATAGTTAACGATTTCCGAAACTTTATTATCCAGGAATGTTAAGTGACAGGGTTGATTTTCAGCATGATTTGTATTGGATAAAAAAACAGAGGATAGTTTATCAAACGTCACACTACCATCAGGCTTTAGGTATTTAATGGGATTACACTCCTCAATTGGCTTAAGACAGGCATGGTCTTCCATATGGGAAAAACTCCAAGGAAGTAAAAAACCAAAACCAATGTTGTTAATCCACATATCAATTCCAGCATACAGCGTACCCCAAAATGAACCAAACTTATGAATTGCTGGTTTAGCATTTCTAACAAGCTTCAGATCCTTATAAACCCAGCTATTTTTAAACGCCGTTTCATAACCTACAAGTTCGTTTGAGCCTCCAACTTCCATAGTATTAAATGCCTCTTCTGCGGCAAGCATTCCAGTCTTCATCGCATTATGAGATCCTTTAATTCGCGGGACATTAACGAACCCCGCCGCACAACCAATAAGCGCCCCACCGGGGAAGAATAGTTTTGGAACAGATTGTAGACCTCCCTCATTGATTGCCCTCGCTCCATATGAAATTCTTTTTGCGTCCTTAAATAAATCACCAAAGGCCGGATGGGTCTTATAACGTTGCATTTCATCAAACGGTGAAAGGTAAGAATTTGAGTAGTCTAAATCAACAACAAAACCAATTACTACTTGATTATTTTCAAGGTGATAACAAAAACCCCCACCACCCGTATCACTTTCTAGCGGCCACCCCTGCGTATGAATAACAGTTCCCTCATTATGGTTTTCCGGCCTTACTTCCCAAAGTTCTTTAATTCCAATACCATATGCCTGCGGCTCACTATCCTTACGCAAGTTATAATTTTTTATGATTTTTTTTGAGAGTGACCCGTGCACTCCTTCGGCAAAGAAAGTATATTTTGCATGAAGTTCCATACCTTGAGTATAATTATCTTTATGATTGCCATTTTCTGCAATACCCATGTCCCCGGTTGCAACACCCTTCACGGCACCATCATCATGATAAAGTATTTCAGCTGCAGGAAAACCAGGGAAAATTTCTACACCTATATTTTCTGCTTGTTCCCCTAACCAACGGCAAAGGTTTCCAAGACTTATAATATAGTTCCCCTTATTACTTAATAGTGGGGGCATTAGAAATTCTGGCACGGAAATTTTTCTTTTTTCACTCAGCACCCAATGGCGATTAACACTGACTGGCACGTTTATTGGCGCGTTAAGTTCTTTCCAGTTGGGGATAAGTTCGTCAAGTGCAATGGGATCAATTACTGCGCCGGAGAGAATGTGAGCACCGATTTCAGAACCCTTTTCAAGGACACAAATTGAATATTCTTTGCCAGCTTTATCTGCGAGTTGCTTAAAACGGATCGCCGCACTTAATCCTGCTGGGCCACCCCCAACAATAACAACGTCATATTCCATAAATTCACGTCCCATGAGGACAACTCCAAATTAAAATTTTATCAATTAAAATAAACGTATTTAGTTGAGAAAAGAACATAAGAAATATTATTATTTGATATTACTATAAATAACAACATGGAAAAAAATTAAGGTCAAAAAGTAAATATTAATGAATAGAAAAAATAATAATCATTGCTTAAAAACTATTAGTCATAAAATTATTTTTTAGTTTAAAAGATGACTTGAAAGAAGTCCGTGATATTGTAATTTTTGGATTATATTAGATTACTAAGACATTCATTCATTAAATATTTTTAAAATAGGGGATAATTATGAAACACAACCGCAGAGCAGTTTTAAAAGGTGCAGGCATCATCGCCCTCGCTTCTACTTCTTCAAGTAATTATTCATTAGCTCACACTACAACTAATTTTGATAAAATTCCACGTATTCAACTTACTAATTTACCAACTGCTTGTAATAAGATGAGTAATATGACCAAAGCACTTGGCGGCCCAGATTTATACATTAAACGTGATGATGTAATGGAGCTTGCCCACGGAGGAAACAAGACAAGAAAACTTGAATATAGTCTTGCAGCAGCCCTTAATAAGGGAGCCAGAGCAGTTGTAACTCAAGGAGGCCTTCAGTCAAATCATGTGCGCCAAACTATATCCGGGGCAGCTAAAGTAGGTATTGAAGCTCATGTCATTCTCTCCAATCCAGTTCCTGAAATGAAAGAAAAATTAATGGGTAGTGGAAATTACCTTATGGATCAATTAATGGGTGCACATATTTATATTGCTGGAAGCGAAGGGCGCAGTCCCATGGTAAAAAAAGTTCTCTCCGAACTAACACTTGAAGGAAAAAAACCCTATAATATACCCGCAGGTGCCTCAAATGGCATAGGTAGCATGGGCTACGTTAATGCTGGCCGCGAACTTATTGCACAATGGGATAGAATGGGTATTTCACCCAGCCACATCCTTACCGCTACTGGAAGCTGTGGAACTGCTGCTGGATTATTGATGGGATTACGTTATTTTGGCAATTCATCAACAAAGGTTGTGTCCGTGTCAGTATCCTCTCCAGCCCCACAGCTTCGAAAAAGAATTAGAGGTCTACTAAATGATGCATCTAATATACTTGGTGTGCCAAAGAATTTCGTTAAAACTGAAGATATTCACGTTAATGATGATTTCTATGGAAAGGCATATGGCTATCCAACCGAGGCAGGAATTTCAGCTTTACGCATGACTGCAGAAACGGAAGGAATTATTTTAGACCCTGTTTATACTAGCAAAGCTATGTCTGGACTAATAGATTTAATAAAAAATAATCAACTAGAAAACGCCAAGGACGTTGTATTCTTGCATACAGGTGGAGCCCCAGCAATCCATCCATACGCAGAATACTTTAAGGTATAACTTAAAATTAACTCAGAATTCCAAAAAAAGTTATCCCAATAAAGTTAGCCATCGCATAACCTAAGGTGCCGCAAAGAATTGCTGGTGTAACGAGGCTTTTCCAACCCATAGCACCAGCCATTGCAGCCGCTGTCGGCGGTCCAAGAATACATGCATTTGAGCCCACTATAGCTTCGGGCAAACCAATTTTAAAAATCTTGCAAAGTATTAACAGAGTGACAAGGTGCACAGACAAAATGATAACGGCAAATAAAGCTAATAACATACCACTTTCCAGCATCGTCATGATATCTACGCTAGCCCCAACAGCACCCAAGAACAAATACATGATAGCAATCCCAATAGGGAATGCTTCAGTTAATTTACCAATTCTTTCATGAGCAAAAGTTGCCATCATCACGGTAATGGCTGTTAAAATTAACAGCCTAGCGGGAGGGTACCCAAGCATGACAGATAAAACATCACTCACCACAACCACAAAAAAAGCCACCCCCAAACTTAGAACCGCCCGCTCAATAGCAAATGGTTTTTCATCTTTAATTACCTCAGTTACATTATCATATTTATTTGAAGTAGGGTCGTAAGAAAACTTCTTAGCTATAAATTGCATGGATGGTATCGCAATTAATAGCGCCATAAATGAAACGCCAACTACATTATCAGCCGCTATACTAGCTGCCATTACACTACTTTCCGTAAAATCAATAGCGTTTGCCACTCCAACGAAATTAGCAGATCCGCCAATAAATGTTGCACTAAATGTGGCTGCAATTTCTGCCTCAAACTCACCAAGGGGTAACATCTTTAAACCAATAATAGTGCCAAGTGTAGTTCCAATAGCCCCAAATATAAATGCAATTAAGGTTGGCCCACACTCTTTAAATATTTTTTTAAGGTTAGCATTAAATAATAAAAGAACAATCGCAATGGGCACGCCGGTTGTATTTATAGTCGAAAAAACATTATTGGATGCCGATATAATATTAAAATTAGCAAGTGTTACTCCAGCTAAAATTATCATAATAGTACCAGATACTTTTTGACCCAGGTGGGTTTTTTCAAGTCTTAAAACAAGTGCTACAAGAAGAAGCATAATTGCCCACATTGCAAAATCATTATCGGCTAATATCAAAGACATTTGAAACTCCTCATTAAATTAATCCTTGTAAATACCCTAGCTGATATGATTATCTATTTCTAAAGTATTATATAGTGAGGTTTATATCATGGACTTTAAAATTGAAAAGAAAGTATTTCCTCTAAATTCGCCATTTGTGATAACGGGCTATACCTTTAATGATGCCAACGCTGTTTGGGTTACTATAAATAAAGATGGTCAAATTGGTAGGGGTGAGGCTAATGGTATTTATTATGAAAATGAAACTCCAGAAAGAATGGCAGCACAAATTGAATCTATTTTACACAAAAATTTAACACATGAAGAAGTATATAATTTATTGCCACGAGGTGGTGCCCGAAATGCTCTCGATTGTGCATTTTGGGACATTTGCTGCAAAAAAACCGATAAAACTATTTGGGAACTCCTTAATATAAAACCAAAATTGCTTGTAACAGTTGCCACCATAAGTATTGATGATCCAGAAGTTATGGCGGCTAAAGCCATTAACTATGCAAAATATCCAAATTTAAAAGTTAAGCTTTCAAATAATCAGCCCATTGAAAGACTTGAAGCTATCCGTGCTGTTCGCCCCGACGCAAACCTTGTCGTCGATATTAATCAAGGTTGGACATTTAAGGAGCTAAAGGAATATACACCGCACTGTAAAAGATTAGGACTTTCTATGATTGAACAGCCTCTTGAACGAGGTAAAGACGAAATGCTGGAAAGATATCAATCTCAAGTACCATTGGGCTCAGATGAAAGTTGCTTAGATAGTTCAGAATACAAACAGAATGCCAGCCGTTACGATGTTATAAATATTAAGCTTGATAAGTGCGGTGGTCTAACGGATGCTCTTAAGATTGTTCGTATGGCACAGAGAGATAACAAAAAACTTATGGTTGGCAATATGACAGGTTCATCATTAAGTATGGCACCAAGTTATGTGATAGGGCAATTTTGTCAATTCATTGATATAGACGGACCGCTATTTCTTAAACAAGATATAAAACACGCTCTTCAATATAAAAATGGTGGTATAGCAAGCATGCCAACAACTAAACTCTGGGGTTAGATATGAAAAAAAACATTACTATTTCATTAATATTAGTTTTGCTCACCAATTGTGGCTGGATTGGCTTTAATGCACCACCTGATATTATAGATAATAAACTCCCCTATTGGTTAAAACTTGGCGCAAGGACAACTGACGAACTTGACATGATCGTCATTCACGCAACAGAGCTTCCTGATATGGCAGAAGCACGTTTCTATGGCGAGCGAGTGCTCTATGGTGACCAAACGGGCGCTTCCGGCCATTACTACATCGACCGCGATGGAACAATAAGTCAATATGTCCCAGATAATCGGATAGCAAACCATACATCTGGCTGGAATTCTCGCACTTTAGGTATAGAACTAATTAACCTTGGTCGTTTCCCCAACTGGTACCATACCGATTATCAAAAAATGCAGGAACCCTATCCACCCGATCAAATTAATGCTCTAATAATACTAGTAAATGAACTTAAAAGCAGGTACCCATCGATTAAGTTTGTCAATGGGCATGAAGAACTTGATACAAGACTTGTCCCATCCGACAACAATCCGGAAATTTTAGTTTCTAGAAAAATGGATCCAGGTGCCTACTTTCCATGGAAAAAATTTATAGAAGCTGTGAAATTAATAAAAAAAATACCTAACAAAAAATAATAAATATTATTAATTTATTGCACTACTAGTGTATACTAAATTTATGAAAAAAATTGACCCATCAGAAAATGAACTTGACCCAATTAATCTACTTAAATGGTACGTTAGTTGTGGCGTTGATGAAACAACAGCCAATAGTCCAACAAATTGGTTTGATTTACCTAAAGATAATCACACTGAGCAAGATGTTAAAAAAACCTTGGTACCAGTTACAAGTCCAGTTCCTCAAACTCTTCTTTCTAGCCATAAAGAAAATATTGAAGCGGCCGTAGAGGTTGCCACAAAGGCTGCTAACTTAGAAGAACTAAGGGAGGCAATCATTTCATTTGAGGGATGCAGCCTTAAAAATACCGCATCAAATACTGTTTTTTCTGATGGAAATGTAGATAGTGATATTTTACTAATTAGCGAAGCGCCAGGTGCTGAAGAAGACCAATTGGGAAAACCCTTCGTTAGTAGAGCTGGCCAACTACTTGATAAAATGTTTGGGGCAATAAATATGACCCGGGAACAAAATTTTTATATTATTAATTTACTCCCGTGGCGACCACCAGGAAACCGAAAACCTACCGTAGCAGAATGTGAAGTTTGTCTACCGTTTGTTAAACGTCACATTGAGCTTTTTAAACCAAAGTTAATTATATTAATTGGAGGAACTTCTGCAAATTCCATTATGAACGTAAAGACTGGCATTACTAAATTACGGGGTAAGTGGTCAAAGTTTAAACTGGATGATCAAATGATCCCAATGATAACAATTTTTCACCCCTCATACCTTCTTCGCCAACCACAGTTTAAAAAACTGGCTTGGCAGGATCTTTTAAGTATAAAAGAACATCTCGAAAGCCAAAAAAGTGATTAATAAAATTATAATATTTTTTACTCTAATTAGTTGTAGTATAACACTTGCAAACGGGTCTTCTTTAAATAAAATAAATCTTGAACCCCTTAGCACTTATGATGTTGCTGGCTACAAAAATATTTTTTCTGAACAAAATAGAGGCCGTTGGAAACAAGCAGACCGTGAAATAAAAAAAATTTCCAATCCTATTTTAATGGGCCATGTATTATATCAACGCTATATGCATGCAACTGCTTATACGTCAAATTTTACTGAACTTAAAAACTGGATGAAAAATTATGGTGACCTGCCAGGTGCGAAGCGAATTTTTGATCTTGCTAAACGAAAAAATAACGGAAAAATAAGTGGAATGTTGCAACCTATGACTGCAACAAGCTACTCTTTTCCTGCTGAAAAGCCTTTACCGCCGTCAAAAAAAAATGATGGAGCTTCTAAACAACTTAAAATAACCCCAAAACCACAAAATAAAATATATGTAAAAAAAAGAAACCCACACCCAGATATTAAACAGTTCAAAAATTTAATAAACCGCTATTTGAACCAACATAATGCATCTCGGGCCGAAAAAAGACTTTGGGCGTTTATTAAACGTGGCCTACTCAGTTCTATTGAAATCGATAACCAACTTTCTAGAATAGCAAATGAATATTATTTAACCAATCATGATAAAAAAGCTCTAGCACTGGCACAACTTGCGTCAAGGTCTAGAGAAAAAATTTCTCAACCTGATTGGATTGCAGGGCTCGCAGCTTGGCGACTTGGAGATTGTTCAGTGGCTGCTTGGCATTTCGAACAAGTATCAAATTCAGTAGTTTCTGGCGATTGGACAGCAGCAGCGGGTGCCTTTTGGGCGGCAAGGTCATATATGGTTTGCCACAGACCTGGAGAAGTTTCCCGTATGCTTAAAAAATCAGCGAGCTTTGAAAAAACTTTTTATGGTATCCTTGCCTCGCGGCAGCTTGGTAAAAGAATTAATTTTGATTGGACAGTTCCAGAGTTTACACAGACAGATTATAACGAAGTGCGAAGTTTGTCCAACGTACATCGGGCGATAGCACTAGCACAAGTAGGCGAGAACCCTCTTGCAGATCAAGAACTTTCAATAGCCTGGGGCCGAACACGAGACAGTCAACACTCTGCTCTTCTCCGTTTAGCCTCACAACTTGGGCTTGCTGCTACCCAGCTCAAAATAGGCCGTATTGAAAAACAAAAACAAATGGTTTCTCTTGATAGTAACATTTATCCAATCCCTTATATTACTCCCGATGGTGGCTATACTCTTGATAAGGCATTACTATTTGCCATGATCCGTCAGGAGAGTGCCTTTAACAGTTGGGCTCAGAGTAGTGTCGGCGCTAGAGGCCTTATGCAGCTTATGATGGGGACGGCTGGAGATATGTCCCAAAATCGTCGACTACAGCGTATAAAACTTGATGATCCACGTTACAATATGTATCTCGGCCAAAAATATATGAAAACTATGTTGGAAAATTTTGCCGGGGGTGATATTTTTCAGTCCCTTATTGCTTACAATGCCGGTCCCGGAAATATGCAAAAATGGATAAAAACAACTAATTTTCAAGATGACCCGCTGTTATTTATTGAGAGTATTCCAGCCCTTGAAACCCGCATTTATATTGAACGGGTAGTTTCAAACATGTGGATTTATCGTATGCGGTTGGGTCAGGATACACCAACACTTGAATATGTTGCCTCCGGGAAGTGGCCAATCTATACTTCACAAGATAATTCACAATCAGCGTCAATTAATATTAAAAAAGATGAAAAAAATGCCAATCGATCAGACTAAAAAATTTATCCCCCTCACTATTGCTATCCTTACTCTGTCAGATAGTCGCAATTTAGAAACTGATGTTTCTGGTCAAGTGCTTATTGATAAATTATTAACGGCGGGCCATCTCCTTGGTGATCGAAAAATTATTCAAGATGATCGCGATGATTTAAAAATACAGCTTAAAAAATGGATAATTGATGATAAAATTCAAGTTATTATCTGTACTGGTGGAACGGGCTTAACGGGACGTGATATTACTCCAGAAGTTTTACATGAACTTTATGAAAAGGAAATTGAGGGTTTTGGCGAAATATTTCGCCAAATTTCTTATAAAATTATTGGCACCTCAGCACTGCAATCACGTGCTACAGGTGGTGTTACGAACGGAACTTATCTATTTGCCGTTCCAGGCTCTCCAGGAGCATGTAAAGATGCTTGGAACTACATTTTTGCAGAACAACTCGATACGCGCTTCCGTCCTTGTAATTTTGCTGAAATGATCTCCCGCCTCAAAGAAAGCTGACATTAATACCAAGTAAAATCAGTAAGGTATTGATTAGTTTACTGGTTTTATTTACCTTTTAAATATTACTTCTCTTAAACACCCTATGGTATCAAATTTGTTCTTAATCATTCATATATAAAGCATCCATAAGTATGTGCTTTGGTCCATTATCATCACACATAGAGTAGAAACGGCCTTCACCACCCCGCATAGAAACACCCGCAAACTGGCTTTTTTTATTTAAAATATAAAATTGTAAATTGAAGGAAATTTCCCCTTTATCATTTAAGTACTGGGGATTTTTTATTGAGGCATCCCGAACTCGTCTTAGTGCATAGATACCAGCATCTTTAGGATGCATTCCATCCCGCATTTTTTCTACAATAAGAAATGAGCAAAGATGATAAAGGTTCATTTCGCCAAGACCAGTGGAACCGGCAGCACCAATATCATTATCTAGATAAAGCCCTGCTCCAAGAATTGGACTATCCCCTACCCTACCAGGAACTTTAAAACTTCGTCCCGATGTGGTAGTATTACCACAAATATCACCCTGATTATTTATCGCGTTACAGTTAATAGTTCCGTGAATATGCTCTATATCAATAATGCCTTCTTTTGCCATTTGAAACGCAACTTCAAATCCTTTTTTTTCTATAAATTCAGGACCAAGCTCTGCAAATTTTCGATTATCCCCTTCCTCCTCAACTCGTTTTTTCCATTCAAGATACTTTTTAAAAGATAATTCACTATTAAGATCACCTTCAATTTTATGACCATTTGCGCGGGCGAAATCAGCTGCCCCCTGACCTGCAAGAAGGTGGTGGTTCGTTTTCATCATTACATCTTTTGCTACATGCGATGGGGCGCGAACACCCTGAATATAGGCGACACCGCCTGCTCTTTTCAACGGACCATGCATACAGCAAGCATCAAGTGTCACATCACCATTAGCATCGGGCAGGCCCCCGTAACCAACGGAGGTATCCTCCATAGAGTTTTCTGGAAGGTTATTACAGGCAATAGTTGCATCAAGTACGTCAGCACCTTCATTCATCATCCGGTATGCAATTTCTACGCCAGTTTCACCATTTTCGTTTTTTAACCTGTTACCATTATGCGCCGCAACCACTAAAGGTTTAAAACTACTCATAATTGCAGGAGCTTGGCCACGAGCAGCGCTTGTAACTGCCGAGGCAGAAGCTACTGTTAGAGCCGCACCAATGACTTCTCTTCTATTCATTTTAGACATAATATTTTCCCATTATTTTTTTGCTTTATTATAATGGCCGGTATTGTAGAATTAGTCAAATTACTAAGTTTTAACGAGTTTGCTCTCTATGATTTTTTATTTTTAAATCTTTTGCGCTATCTATATCACTAAGTAAGTCAATAAAATCTACATTAGTCCGCAAATGGATATTTTTAACAGTATCTAATAATGCATATTTAGTGGACCAGCGCACACCCTTAAATGGCGAAACCCTTGCACCCCTTCTTCGCATACCAACAAGCCAGTACCCTCCATCAGTTGCGGGACCAAAAATGACATCGCTTTTTTTAAGACCACCAAAGGCTCTATTTATATGGTAAGTTTTAATAGACGGAATATCCCCACCGACAAGAACTAACGGTCCGGAACCTACTTCATCAAAAACCCGCTGCATTCGACTTCCCAGATCACCACCACCTTGGTCGATAATTTTGTAACGTTCATCAAAAAAATTCCCGATATAGTTGTCTGGTGAAACGCATATTACAGTTTTCCAATTGCCACACCCTATGCGGTTTATAAGCGCCTTAAGGGTTCGACGATAAAATATCCAAGCTTTAAATTTTCCTATATCTTTAGCCAGCCTTGTTTTAACTTTTCCAAATCGTGGTTCTTTAACAAATATGACAAGCGTAGCGTATTTCATTAATAAATTTTCTTAATAATCGAGGGTTTAACACCCAGTTTATAAAGGATCAGACAGAAACCATTTCTTATCATACGTACCAAGTAACCGTATTTAATATATTTATCCGCCGAGGTCGTAATACTTATAGAGCTTAACTTAAGACGCTTTCTACCTATACGACGTATAATATCTACATCTTCCATTAGCGGCATATCATTATAACCACCAATGCCTTCATAAAGTTTACGGGATATAAAAAGCCCTTGATCCCCATATGGAAGAGCAAAGGCATTAGTTCTAAAGTGCACCCAATATTCCAATAATCGAGGAAAAAAACCCACATCATCAAAACATAATTTGAACACCAGTGCTTTATTGCAGTCGTTTTTAATATGTTTTTTTAATGCATTCTGCCAACCCTCAGAAAGTATACAGTCATAATGTAGAAATAAAAACCAATCTCCTTTAGCGAAACGTCCACCAGTTTTAAGTTGAATACCTCTGCCAGGGTTACAGTTGATTATGTTGCTTATCTTAAAAGAAGGGGTATCAGTTCCACCATTTACAATAATAACATCACTAGGCAGTTGCTCCAGTAATTTTTTTAAAGTGTTGTCCAACCTTAAGGTTGGTATAATTATAGTTATACTCATAAATACTCTTTATTTTATATTGTTGAAGTTTATAGTTGAAATATGAAAAAGAAAACAACCAAACCAACATATTTATTAGAAAGTACACTCGGAGGTCCAGAACGTATAATTTGTGGAGTGGACGAAGTTGGTAGAGGACCTCTCGCTGGGCCTGTATTAGCGGCAGCTGTGATCCTAAATCCAAAATTTATACCCCACAACCTAAACGATTCAAAAAATTTGAGTGTAAAAAAAAGAGAACAACTCAACACTTTAATACTTAACAGCGCAGAATTTGCATACGGAGAGGCATCACTTGAGGAAATAGACGAACTTAATATCCTTCAGGCAACCATGCTTGCAATGAAAAGAGCTGTTAATAATTTACCCCGAAAAGTAGACCACATACTAGTCGATGGAAACAAGATACCCGACTTCGACGCAGCTGCAACATCTGTCATAAAGGGAGATCAAAAATCCGTTTCCATCGCCGCGGCATCCATAATTGCCAAGGTAAAACGTGATTTTTTAATGAAATCTCTTTCCAAACTTTATCCAGAATATGGTTGGGAGCGAAATTCTGGATATGGTACTAAGGAACATATGGAAGCACTAAATCTTGTGGGTTTATCTCCTTTTCATAGAAAATCATTTAAACCAATTCGTAACCTTATCTATCAAGATAATAAGGTAAATGATTGATTCAATAGAAATAAAACCTTGACGAGATTCATCAAATGATTCATGATTCTGTTCATGACACAAAAAATAAATATAAAATATAAAACAGCACAGGCGGCAAAATTGCGTCAAGCAATCGCTAAAAAAGTTGTACAGGACACTCTTCCGAAGGATAAAATTCTTAAAGGAGATTGTATTGAGGTTATGAATAGCTTGCCAGAAAAATCAGTAGATATTATATTCGCTGACCCACCCTACAATTTACAACTTAAAGGCGAACTTCATCGCCCAGATAACTCAAAAGTTGACGCTGTAAACGATAGTTGGGATCAATTTAATGGATTTGAAGCCTATGATAAATTTACTCATGAATGGTTGACGGCTGCCCGGCGTGTTCTAAAAGACACCGGAACAATCTGGGTAATAGGTAGTTATCATAATATCTATCGGGTTGGCTCTATTATTCAAGATATTGGGTTTTGGGTTCTTAATGATATTGTTTGGCGCAAAACAAACCCGATGCCTAATTTTAGAGGCACACGTTTCACAAATGCTCATGAAACACTCCTGTGGTGCAATAAAGGTGAAGGATTTAACAAATATACCTTTAATTATGAAGCCATGAAGGCATTTAATGATGATATTCAAATGCGTTCAGACTGGGTAATTCCAATTTGCTCGGGCAAGGAACGTCTCAAAGTCAATGGCCATAAAGGCCACAGTACGCAAAAACCAGAGGCACTCTTATATCGCGTCCTGCTAAGCTCTTCTAACAAAGGTGACGTTGTACTTGATCCATTTTTTGGAAGTGGCACAACTGGCGCAGTTGCTAAAAAGCTTGGTCGTCATTTTATCGGTATAGAACGCGAAGATAAATATATTAAGCTCGCATCTGATCGAATTAAAGCAGTAAATACTCTTAGTTATGAGGACCTTGAGATAACTCCGGCTAAACGTTCTCTACCGCGTGTTCCTTTTGGTACGCTGATTGAAAATGGAATGATTAAACCTGGAACCATACTTTTTGGGCCTGGTAAACGCCATTTAGCTAAAGTTCGTGCAGATGGGACTGTTATCAGCGCTGAGAGCAAAGGGTCAATTCACCAAGTTGGTGCGAGTGTTCAAAATGCACCAAGCTGCAACGGTTGGACATTCTGGAATATTGAAGTTAACGATAATTTAGTGTCAATTGACAATTTACGGGCGGAAGTACGTGCCGCAATGAATTAAATTAAAATTAATTATTTTTTAAAGGCACTTTATTGAAAAAGACGATTTTATATATATAAATTACCCGGCAACATATTTTTAATGCGTCATACATTTATGTTCATCAAGCCAATGCTATAATACTAAAAAAATAGATTACCGAGAATTTTCATGTCAAAAATTAATTACAAAAAACTAGATAATATGCCTCAGGCCGATAACCAGGCATTTAAAAAATACGAACAAGTTGAAAAGAATCAATCCTACACCCTAAGTGAACAAGATGGCCAAGAGGAATTTGATAACGACTTCCAAATTAAAACCTGCGATCTCTCACAATGGTTTTATGGATCAGATTCTGAAAAAAAACACTTTTCTAACGAGCTTGGACAGGCATTTGAAGAGATCGGTTTCGCCATTTTAATAAATCACGGTCAGGATGCTAAATTTTATCAAAAAATGGAAAGTGTTTGTAAGGAGTTTTTTCAAACAAACCCGGAAATTAACCGCACGCCCTACCTTGCAAAAAGATTTGGATCTGTAAATCAAGGATATTTCCCTGTTAATCAAACATCTATCATTCACCCTGATTTAGTTGAGGGGTGGGTATTTTGTAGACGTGCTTTTAATCTCGATAATGATCCGGATTATAAAGCAGATAAGTTTTGGCCAAATGATGAATACGAAAAGAAATTTCGAGAATTAATAATTAAACATCAAAAATTGGTTTTACCAATTATGCAGGCATCTTTAAAATACTTAGGCTGTGATGAACATCTATACGATCAAAAATTGGATAATAGTAACTTTGGGTTTAGGCTTAATTATTACCCTCCCTTAAATGGAGAGTTAGCGGAAAGTTCTGGTGGGCGCATGTTAGGGCATGAGGATGTGGACTTATTTACAATTCTCCCGGCCTCATCACAGCCGGGTCTGCAAATTTTAAACCGAAAAAATATGAAGTGGATAAGACTTAGCCCGCCCGAAGGTGCGTTAATTATTAATACTGGCGATTACATGCAGCGTATCACTAATGATCGTTTCCCTTCCACTACCCACAGAGTTGCACAGCCATCGAATAAAAGTAATAGAAATATGGTTCGAGTTTCTTTACCAATGGCTATTTATGTATGGGAAAACATTATGCTTGAGGTTTTACCTGGATTAGGAAAGCCTAAATATCCTCCAATAAGAGCTGAAGAGTTTCATACTAAGATAACCAGCAAATTTTATGGAGATGATTACATATAATATAATAGACCTCAATAAATTATATACAGTCTCAACAGATAAATTAATTTGAAGTTATTATTAAATATATACTACTAAAAAATAAGGTGGCTTAGGTTGTTTCTTGACCTAGACCTAAACTCAAATTAATTATCAATTGCATTGTAAAAATTAAATTCCTCACTATAGTCCCCCGCTACGACGGTACTTCTTTTTAAGGAAAAAAAATGCAAACGGCTCCTCACTTACCCATCATTGAACCAAAAAAGAGTGGCCCATTTTCTAAATATAGAATTGAAATTCTGGCAGGTCTCACCGTATCATTAGCTTTAGTTCCTGAAGCGGTAGCCTTTTCTTTTGTGGCAGGTGTTCATCCGCTTGTGGGTCTTTATGCCGCATTTATAGTTGGGCTTATAACAGCAATTTTTGGGGGGCGCCCAGGGATGATTTCGGGAGCCACGGGGGCCCTGGCTGTTGTTATGGTATCATTAGTAAGCCTTCATGGTGTTCAGTATTTATTTGCTACCGTCATACTTATGGGAATAATTCAACTACTTGCAGGAATTTTTAAATTAGGAAAATTTATTCGGATGGTCCCTCATCCAGTAATGCTTGGCTTTGTAAATGGCTTAGCTATTGTTATTTTTCTGGCACAATTAAGTCAGTTTAAGATTGAAGATGCTTTTGGAAACCAAGTATGGATGACAGGACAGTCACTATATCTTACTCTGGGATTGGTTGTTTTGACTATGTTTATCATCTGGGCTGCTCCAAAAATAATACGGAGCATTCCTGCACCATTAGTGGGTATTTTGGCCATTTCTCTAATTGTTATAATTTTTAACATTGACGTGCCAAGGGTTAGTGATCTTGCGTCCATCAAAGGGGGACTTCCATCTTTTGCTCTCCCAAATATTCCATTTACATTTGATACTCTAAAAATAATTTTTCCTTATGCTTTTATTCTTGCTGCTATTGGAATTATTGAAAGTCTACTTACTTTAAATCTTGTAGCAGAAATGACCGAAACACATGGTGGAGCAAGCAGAGAGTGTGCTGCACAGGGAGTAGCAAATCTAGTTACAGGGTTCTTTGGTGGAATGGGTGGTTGCGCTATGATTGGTCAAAGCATGATTAATGTTAAATCAGGTGGGCGTACACGCTTATCCGGAGTTTCAGCTGCGCTATTCTTATTATGTTTTATTTTATGGGCGTCAGGGTTGATCGAGCAAATTCCCGTTGCAGCACTAGTAGGCGTAATGTTCATGGTGGTGCTTGGAACTTTTGCCTGGTCAAGCCTTACTATATTGCACCGTGTCCCTCTTCACGATGCATTTGTAATCATATTAGTTACTATCGTCACAGTTTATAGTGATTTAGCCGTAGCTGTTGTAGTCGGAGTTATTGTTTCAGCATTAGTATTTGCTTGGCGGACTTCAAAGCGAGTATCAATTCGTTCTGAAGAAATTGACGCTAATCAAAAAATTTACCACATTCGGGGTCCATTATTTTTTGGGAGTACTGCAAATTTTCAAGATATGTTTAGCCCTAAAGATGACCCAGCTGTGGTTGTAATTGATTTTTTAAAGTGCCGTGTATGGGATCACTCTGGCCTTCAGGCTATTGAAGCACTCACTGAGCGTTACGCTCGGCGAAAAAAAACTATCCACCTGCGCCACCTCAGCCCAGACTGTAAAGTATTACTCCATAAAGCAGGGAGTATGGTTGAGCTAATACCAGATGAAGATCCTGATTATGGTATTGCAGTTGATTATGATGATTATGATGAATAATTAATATAACTAAAGCTTGTAGCTTTTTATTGATCTATCTTATTATCATAAATATGTTATAAAAATTTGACATAAAGTTTATTCTTAGTTGGAACAATACAATGAAAATAACTCGTTTACACAAAACAGAGAGAATGAGTAAAGTCGTCATTCATAATGATACTATATACCTATGCGGACAAGTCGGATCAGGTAATAACATTACAGAACAAACAACTACAATGCTTGAAAAAGTTGATGCACTTCTTGCAGAAGTTGACTGTGATAAATCTCGGATACTAACCTCAACAATATGGTTATCAGATATGTCTAACTTTGCAGAAATGAACCTAGTTTGGGACGCTTGGATTGATCCTCAAAATCCACCCGCTCGTGCGTGTGGTGAAGCACGCCTTGCTACAGAAGCCCTATTGGTAGAAATTATAGTCACTGCTGCAAAAAATTAATATTTAAACTAAAAAAATTAAGAGTATAGAACCAGAAAAATAAACTATGGCCATACTTATAATGTTTAATCAAGCCGATCCCAAATTACTTAAGGTTCACCTTAAGCTAAGTATCGACTGCCCTGAAGTTCGAATTTACCCAGATGTAGGTGATAAAGATGATATTAAATGTATAATTCTCTGGAAACAAGACGTGGGTTTACTTGATGTTTATCCTAACCTTAGAATGATAGCATCCTATGGTGCGGGAATTGAAAATATTATTAACGACCCGAGCCTGCCAAAAGATGTGCCCGTCACCCGCTTTATCGATGATACATTATCTAACCAAATGGCAGAATTTGTTCTAGGTTCTATTTTAAACTATCGTTTGAACCTAACACTTTATCGTGAATTACAAGCCTCTTCTAATTGGAGTTGTAAGAATATAAAAAAAGGGAAAAATGTTACAATTTTAGGAATGGGTGAGTTAGGTAAAACCACAGCAAAATTATTGCATTTAAATGGATATGCAGTGTCTGGATGGAGCCGATCAGAGAAAAAAAATCAATCTATAAAAAATTATTTTGGTAATAAGCAACTTAATCTATCATTAGTTAATGCTGATATAGTTGTATGCTTACTTCCATTAACCCCTGAAACTAAATTTATTTTAAATAAAAATTTATTTAATATATTAAAAAAAGGTGCCTATTTAATAAATGTTGGTCGTGGTGACCATTTAGTTGAAGAAGATTTACTAGATGCCCTCTATCATGAAAAACTCTCAGGTGCACTTCTTGATGTCTATTCTAAGGAACCACTGCCAACAGATCACATTTTTTGGAAGCATCCAAAAATTCATATGACACCCCATATATCAAGTCCAACTGACAAAGAAAAAGTTGCACGCCAAATCCTTGATAATTATGCCCGAATAAAAGTAGGCGAGGAACCAATTAATCAAGTTAATCCAAAAAGGTTTTACTAGTGTTGATAAAGGTTGCGTAGGCAAGTACTAAGTGCTAATTTTCGCAAAATTTCCGCGTTAAAATTTTAAGTGCTCTTTAAAAATAGGTGAAATCATGAAAATACCAGGTAATACAATTCGCCCCGGTTATGTAGTTGAACATCAGAACACAATTTGGGTCGCTGTAAAGATAGCCCATACACAACCTGGAAAAGGGGGAGCATACCTTCAAGTTGAACTTAAAAACCTCCTCGACGGGCGTAAACTTAACGAACGTTTTAGATCCTCTGAAAAGGTAGAAAAAATTAGGCTTGAACAAAAAAAACAAACCTACCTTTTTAAAGCGGATGATATGTATACATTCATGGATGCCGAAACCTATGAACAAATTGAAATATCAGCAGAATTTCTTGGAGAAAAAACACAGTTTCTCCAAGATGGTATGGAGGTCGTTGTCGAGTTTTATGATACGACCCCTCTTGGTGTCTCTCTTCCACAAACAATAGACCTCGTTGTTGTTGAAACAGAACCGGTAATAAAAGGGCAAACTCAGAAATCTTCAAATAAGCCGGCTCTAATGGATAATGGAATGCGTGTAATGGTCCCAACATTCATTCACCAAGATGACCGTATAAAAGTAAATACCGAAGACAGTACCTATAACGAGAGAGTAAAATAATGGCCCTCCAATCCGCCCTCATCAATGTAATGGAAAAAGCTGCTAAAAAAGCCGGCCACAAGCTTGCACGAGATTTTGGCGAAGTAGAACACCTCCAGGTTTCCCGCAAAGGACCGGCCGACTTTGTTTCAAAAGCCGACCGTCGTGCTGAAAAAATAATTGTTGAGGAACTCAAGCTGGCAAGGCCAGAATTTGGTTTCATCCTTGAGGATGGTGCAGATGTGGCACCTAGTGATGTTAACAATAGTATCTGGATCATAGACCCCCTCGATGGAACAATAAACTTTCTTCACGGAATTCCACATTTTGCTACTTCAATAGCCTGTGAACAAGGAGGCGAAATTATTGCTGCAGTAATCTATAATCCAATTACGGATGAACTATTTTGGGCAGAAAAGGGACGTGGAGCTTATTTAGGTAACCATAGGCTAAGGGTATCAAGCCGAAAGAATATGACTGAATGCCTTCTAGCCACAGGCATTCCTTTTCAAGGCCGTCCGCATCACGAAACTTTTCTAACTAATCTTGAGCATATAATGGGCGAAGTTGCTGGGGTCAGACGATTTGGTTCTGCTGCGCTTGAACTCGCTTGGGTTGCAGCCGGACGTCTTGATGGTTATTGGGAAGAAGGGTTAAATTCTTGGAACATTGCAGCAGGAATATTATTAGTGCGTGAAGCCCGAGGAATGATCAGCGAATTTGATGGCCGCGCAAAAATGCTTGAAATCGGTCAAATCCTTGCTACTAATGGCGCTATTCACGGCACAGTTACCAGATTGTTGTCAAATGCGCGTAAAGCCCAAAAAGAGAAATCAAAATAATTATGTTACAGTCCTCCCTTATGTGGGCAGTCATATTTGTATATTTTCCAGTAACCTTTTTAAATTCACCGGTTCAGGCGTATGAAAATCCACGTCTATCAAAACAAGACGCAAGCAAGCAAGAAAAAATTTCAATTAACTCAAATAATTATAAGTCAAAATCTCCACTTTTTATTACCTTGCATCCCCAACAAATCACCTTATCGGAAGAAGAGACGAATAGATTAAAGGAATGGATAAATAATGCATCCCTATCAGGACAAAATATTCATATTTATAGCTACGCCACACCGCCCATCAACCGCTTAAATATTAGAAAAAAATCAGTGCTGCATAACACAATTCGAAAATCTTTTAATAGGGCTGTAGAAGTCAAAAAATTTCTCGAAGATCAGGGTGTTTTAGAAACTCAAATTACCTTACATGCAATAGAACCTGTAGATAAAATTCCTCGTGACCAACTCCACATTACAATAAAAAATTAATGATTATTGCATTTTTATAAAAACTTCCTTAACTGTTTACAACTAATCCTTAGACACTTTATTCTGCATCTGATAATATTATAAATTATGTATATTGTGAAAAGTAGATTAGTAATAAGGGTCTACTTGCATTACTTGGACCTACGCATGAATACAGGGAGCATGATAAAAATGATAAAACCTCACAAATATCTCAATAGAATTATTCTTTTTCTTATTGCAGTAACTATTGTTTGCACAGTTTTATTTCCAAAAATGCAGGATGCCTTTGCAACAAATATAGTTTTAAATGGCCTGATTGCTGTGGTTCTTTTGGTTGGTATTGTGATCTCAATGCGTCAAACATATATGTTAATACCGGCCCTTGATTGGCTAGAAAAATTCAAAAAAAATGACCGCTCCGAAAAAACATCAAAAGTTCCAGAGCTTCTTGGAACAATGGCAACTATGATGGAAGAGCAAAAAAATAGAAAGTTATCTCTCTCTACCGTGTCGATGAATACCTTACTTGACGGTATTGCTTCAAGAATGGATGAAGGGCGCGAAGTTACTCGCTACATAATTGGTCTTCTTATCTTTCTTGGGCTTCTCGGTACATTTTGGGGCCTTCTTACCACCATCGGTTCAATTGGCAACACAATAGATAGCCTGCAGGTAGGCAGTGGAGATGTAGGCTTGATGTTCGACGATCTAAAAGAAGGTCTTGCCGCACCATTATCAGGCATGGGTACTGCATTCAGTTCCTCACTCTTTGGACTGGCTGGATCTCTTATTCTTGGTTTTATTGACCTCCAGTCAGGCCAAGCACAGGGGAGATTTTTTAATCATTTAGAAGATTGGCTAAGTGGCATTACTAAACTTTCAAGCGCTGGTGGCAACGTTAATATTGATACCAGTGAAGGATCAGTTCCTTCTTATGTCAGTGCATTACTTGAGCAATCAGCCGATAGTCTTGAAAATCTTAATAGGGTCATAGTGCGGAGTGAAGATAACAAATCAGAAATAAATCATGCTATTACTAATTTATCCTCGCAGTTATCTGCACTTGTTGATCATCAAACTGACATACATTCCGCTATGGTAAAAATGGTAAGTGCACTTGGAGAAAATAAAAAAGAAGACACTAATATTAGTGCAAAGCATCTTCGAAATATAGATATTCAGCTTAAGGCATTAACTAATGAAACCATTAAGGGCCAAGATAAATTTACAGCAAGCCTACATTCGGAAATTAGACTTCTAGCGCGAACACTTGGTGCAATTGTTGATAGCTCAACTAAATCCAACAAAAAAATAGCACTGACTGCAAAAAGAGATGAATAATGGCCTTTTCTCGTAGAGGCAAGCGTCCTAATAACGCTAATAATAATACATGGCCAGGGTTTGTGGATGCGCTTAGCACTCTATTACTAGTAATCATTTTTCTTCTCTCAATTTTTATGTTAGCCCAGTTTTTTCTCGGTCAGGCCTTGTCGGGTCGTGATGAAGCACTAGATAAACTAAAAATACAAGTATTTGAACTTAGTGACCTTCTTAGTCTCCAGCGCCAAGCTAATGATGATATGAGATCAAATGTTATTCAACTATCCGCATCACTTCAAATAGCGGATAGCGATAGAGAGCAACTTCAGCGGAATATTCTTGACCTTGAGGCTGATATTGCCGAAGCACAAGGATTTAGTGATCGGATCGCTCGTTCAGCTGAAAATCAAAAACAAGTAATAGCTAATCTTCAAAATCGCTACGCTGTGGCTATGGATACTCTCAATAATGAACGTTCATTGTCCAAGGTTGCTCAAAATGAGGTCAAAGCTCTGAACATCCAACTCGCAAACCTCAGACAACAACTAACTTCTCTTAATTCTGCTTTAGAAGTATACGAAGCCAAGGATATAGAACAGGGTGCCATTATAACCAATCTCAGTGAGCGCCTTAATACCGCCCTTGCCTCAAAAGTAGCAGAACTTAATCAGTTCAGAAGTGATTTTTTTGGTCGCCTACGTCAGGCTCTTGGCGAAAGAAATGATATTCGTATTCAAGGTGACAGATTTATTTTCCAGTCAGAAGTTCTTTTTTCTTCAGGGTCTGCCACTCTCGGTATCATTGGGCAACAGGAAATGACTAAACTTGCTAACACCCTTTCCTCAATCATAGAGACGATCCCCAATGATGTTGACTGGGTTCTTCGAATAGACGGCCACACAGACATATTACCAATCCGGACAGTTCAGTTCCCCTCTAATTGGGACCTATCTGCTGCAAGAGCACTATCTGTTCTTAAATACCTCATCAGCAGAGGCGTTCCAGCAGACCGCCTAGCAGCTACAGGATTTGGTCAATTTCATCCTTTAGATCCAGCCGACAATCAAGAAGCTTATAGACGCAATAGGCGCATTGAAATGCGTCTAGATCAAAGATAAAATAAGCTTTCGATTAAGTCTTGATAAAGCTAATAGCCAAGTGAACAGGTTCATTAAATCTCTTATTTTATTAAAAAATTTATCAGGTACTAAACTGCAAGCCAGCTAAGTGGGCATATAACCCTTGTTTACTAATCAATTCTTCATGGTCTCCACTTTCAACAATTCTGCCACTATCCATAACAACTATTCGATCAGCTTTTTGGACGGTAGCCAAGCGGTGGGCAACTACAAGAGTTGTTTTATTTTGCATCAGTTTCTCGAGGGCTGCTTGTACAAGTTTTTCATTTTCAGAGTCAAGGGCTGAAGTTGCTTCATCAAGAAGAAGAATTTGTGCATTTTGTAATACGGCACGAGCAATAGCAATCCTTTGGCGTTGCCCTCCAGAAAGGCGGGTTCCACGCTCCCCGAGAAAAGTATCCATTCCCTCAGGTAGCCGATCAATGAATTCATCCGCACGAGCTGCTTTTGCAGCTATGGCAATCATTTCGCTTGTAGCATCTTGATTTCCATATTTAATATTTTCCGAAATTGAGGTAGCAAAAATCATACTCTCTTGCGAAACAACTCCAAGGTGTTTTCTGACATCCATGGGATTTGCATCGGACAAAGATACTCCATCTATGGTAATTTTTCCTAATTTTGGATCGTAAAACCTCTGTAAAAGTTGAAATACAGTTGTCTTTCCTGCACCTGAGGTTCCAACAATTGCTACCGTCTCACCACCTTTCACATTCAAACAAAAATTTTCAAGAACATTCTCTGAGGATCGTGAGGGATAAGCAAACGTAACATTTTGGAATTCAAGTGCTCCAGTTGAAGGTGTAGGAAATATGATTGGATTTTTAGGAGCTTTTATCTCTGGTTCAGTGGCAATGATTTCAAGACACCTGCCCGCTGCACCCGCAGCACGTTGAAGCTCTCCATAAACCTCTGAGAGTGCCCCCATTGCACCGGCAACTAACACAGCATAAATAACAAAAGCTGTAAGCTCTCCGCCAGTAATATTGCCGGCTATTACATCTCGGGCTCCGAGCCATAATACCAGATCAACAGCCCCAAAAACCATCAAAATAATTAAAAATGTTAAGATTGCTCGCATTCTAGTTCGCTCAATTGCAGCATCAAATGCGGTTTCCACAAAACCTTTATATTTTGTGTCTTCAAACTTTTCCTGAGTATAGCTTTGAACCGTCTGCACAGCACCAATAGTTTCGTTTGCTGTAGCCGATGCATCTGCTAGCCTATCTTGCGAAGTTCTTGATAAACCTCTTACCCGCCTACCAAGCAATATTAGGGGAGCTACAATAAAGGGTAATAGCAAAAATACATATCCCGTTAGCAACCAATTGGTTACTAACATCATAATAAGCCCACCAACAAGTGTGAGTAGGTTGCGAAGAGCCACTGAAGCTGACGACCCTACCACCGACTGTATAACAGTGGTATCCGTATTTAACCGTGATAAGATGTCTCCGGATCTATTTTTTTCAAAAAAAACAGGACTTAAGGTAAGAACTTTATTAAACACCGCACGGCGGATATCCGTAACGACTCGTTCCCCAAGCCAAGTTACTAAATAATAACGGGCAAAGGTCGCTAGAGCGAGAACAACAGCAACACCGAGCAATGCAATAAAGTAGAGATTGATAAGGTCAATACTAATAGAAGTAAAACCCAAATCAATTATTTGCCTAATAGCTTGCGGGATAGCAAGCGTTGAAGCTGCCGCAATAATTAGTGCAATCATTGCTTTAACTATGGTCCACTTATAGGGCAATAGAAATACCCACAGCAAGTTGATTTCTCTCACCTTTCTGATTGGTGCATCTTCAACTATCGAAATGTTTTTATGAATATTTTTCTTTTTAACCATTTATTAAAAACTGCTGCCTTATAGTTTATTACCACAGGGGATATAACACCTAGAGACGGATCAAACAATGAAAGATAAGTGAAAGAAAAAAAATTTCAAATAAAATATGTTATTTAATTATATTCTTACTTGCACTCTAATAGTCGTTTAGGTATATAAACTCATTGAAAATGCTCGAGCAGATTTAGTATTTTGTTCTAAGAGATAGAAAAGAGATTTAAAATGAAAAAAGATATCCATCCAGATTATCACTCAATTAACGTGGTTATGACTGACGGCACGACTTATGAAACCCGATCTACCTGGGGTAAAGATGGCGGAACACTTACTTTAGACATTGACCCTAAATCACATCCAGCATGGGTTGGTGGCACTAAACAAGTTCAGGATAAAGGTCGAGTAGCACAGTTCAACAAACGTTTTTCAAACTTCAAATTATCCAAATAAAAAACTGTGTCATTATAAATAAGGCTTCCCTATTAAGATAGCCTTTTTTAAAAACTTTATTAAAAATGCTCACAACCAGTAAAGTCAAAATCAAAAAAATCAACACAAGTTAACTAAAGATATTATTAGCGCTTGAACGTGCATTTTGTTTTTCATTAATTGCCAGTGCAGTACGATTAATTTCTGACTTAAGTACTTTAACTCTATTATTAAGTGTCTCTAAACTGTGTACAGTTAAATCTTCATGAATGAGTTTTTCCTGTATTGAGCCCTTTACAATATTAAATTCATCGTCTTTCATAATATCCTCACTTATAACTTGTACTATAATTATACTATTCCCTATAAAATAAAAAAAGTCTTAATAATGATAAATGTAGAGCTTTAATCCATTGGCATAAACTTTTTATAAGCTTTATGTTTTTTTGGTTTTTACAGAGGAATGCGTTGACATTTAGTCTTGAGACAGATAGTTTTCGCAAAATGCAATAAAAGTGCATAGTCACTTGGGTCCTAGAGATCAAATAAGTCAATTAGATTATAAAAATACGAGATATATTATGAAAGTCGCTAATTCTTTAAAATCACTTAAAAACCGTCATCGTGATTGTCGTGTTATTCGCCGTAAAGGCAGAACACTTGTTATTAATAAAACGAACAGACGCTTTAAAGCTCGTCAAGGTTAATATTCCAAATAATTAGTCATGGCCTTTTAAGGTAAAATAAAGTTCTCGGGATCCTTGAATTGTTTTGCTGTAACACCTTGCTTATATAAATCATAAGACCTCGATTATCCTTAGTGGTTTGCGGCACTTTTTACATAATACCTAAAATATTTAAATTTTCTAAATTATTTAAGTCTGTTATCTAGATGGTGGTCCTTAACGCGGGAAATTCTTAAAACATTAGTTTTTCCTGGAGACCCAAACGGCATTCCAGCCATAATAATGATGCGTTCATTTAATTTTGCATAACCCCATTCATAACAAACACCGCAAGCTTTATCTATCATATCTTGAAAGTCAACGGCGTCCTTAGAGTGCACGCAGTTTAAACCCCAAACCAAAGCAAGACGTCTCACGGTACTAATGTTAGGCGAAAGCACAAGAAGGGGCGTCTCTGGCCGCTCTCTAGACGCACGAAGAGCTGTAGACCCAGAGCCGGTATATGTGACTATAGCATTTGCATTAATAGTTGATGCAACTTGTTTTGCAGCCGCACTAATAGCATCAGCCGTAGTTGCCTCAGGTAAGTTACTGTCTTCAGAAAGCATACGTTTATAACTAGGTTCTTTTTCAATTGCTAAAGCAATCCTTCCCATACATGATACTGCTTCCTCAGGATAATCACCGGTAGCAGATTCTGCAGATAACATCACAGCATCCGCCCCATCAAAAACAGCATTTGCAACATCAGATACTTCCGCACGTGTAGGTACGGGTGATTTTATCATACTTTCAAGCATTTGAGTTGCTACTACCACTGGCTTTCCTGCTCGTCTAGCATGTCGGATTATTTTTTTTTGTTTAGCGGGAACTAACTCCATTGGAAGTTCAACGCCTAAATCACCTCTTGCAACCATAACCCCATCAGAAACGGCTATAATTTCGTCAATCGCATGAACTGCAGATGGCTTTTCAATTTTAGCCATGATTGCAGCTCTTCCATTTATTAACTCTTTTGCTTCCATTACATCTTCAGGACGCTGAACAAAAGATAGTCCCACCCAGTCAACCCCAAGGTCAAGGACAAAGCTTAGATCTTTTCTATCCTTTTTAGTAAGAGATGCAAGCGGTAGGATGGCACTGGGTACATTTACCCCTTTTCTATTTGAAAGCTCACCACCAACCAAAACAGTAGTAAAAATTATATTTTTTTGAACACTATCAATAAGCAAGCGAACCTTACCATCATCTAGAAGTAACTCAGTTTTGACTTGTGCCGCTTCATAAATTTCAGGATGTTGGAGTTCCACCCTTTTGTTAGTCCCAGGGGTACTATCCATATCAAGACTAAATTTTTGACCCCTTTGCAGTAAAATTTTCATATCTTCAAAAACACCAATTCTTAGTTTTGGTCCCTGTAAGTCTGCGAGTATACCGATTGGTCTATCCGTTTTTTTTTCAACCTCGCGTACAGTGTTATAAAGATGAGAAATTTCATCGTGGGTACCGTGGCTCATATTTAACCTAAACACATCCGCTCCTGCATCTGCTAGTTTTTTAATCAATTCAAAACTTGATGATGCTGGCCCTAGTGTGGCGATTATGCGGGTACGACGAATACGATGCATGAATTATCCAATTCTATTTTTTAAAAAATGCGTGACATGCTCGGTAGAGATTCCAGATATCAACCCTAGAACTAAACGCATAAGGAGTGTGAATAGAAAGTACTGGCAAACCAAAGTCAATCACATTCATATGAGGCTGCCAATAATTCGTTTTTTTGTGTATCCTAACTTACTTTTGAAAGACATTTTTCCGTTCTTTTGTATTTTAAGCTATATAAAATGATATTAATACATAGTGATTATGCAGTGTACAGGGAAAAAACAAACTCATCATGTATTTTTTGCTACACTTCTTATTGTATTTCGCTATACAAATACATATCCGATCCACAGAAAAGAACCACTATATGGCCTTTGAAATTATAAACCCGCACGGCCAAGCTAATATTGTTTTTATTTGTGAACATGCAAGTAACCACATTCCACCTAAATATGAAAACCTTGGCCTTGATGATGATCTATTAAAACTCCACATAGCTTGGGATATTGGCATAAGTGAAGTAACAAAAAACCTTTCACTTAGACTTAATGCCCCAGCAGTCCTTGCCCGTTTTTCCAGATTACTTATTGATGCTAACCGCGCCATTAGTCAGAATGGGTTAATACCAGAGCAAAGTGATGGCTACAAGATCAAGGCTAACTACAACCTGTCTGAAGTAGAGAGGGAAAAACGTATCAACCAGTATTATAGACCTTTTCATAATAAGGTTAATGCAGTTATCCAAGAAAAAACGAAAAGTGAAGAAGCTCCATTAATAATTAACATGCACAGTTTTACACCTCAAATGGACGGGTTTAATAGACCTTGGCAATCAGGAATGCTTTGGAATAAAGATCCACGCGTCGCTAATGCCCTTAAAAGTAGACTTAAGGAACGTGGTTACTGTGTGGGGGATAATAAACCATACTCCGGACGGGACTTATTTCATACAATGAATACACATGGTGATAGCCACGGTTTTCCTCATGTAATGATTGAAATTAGACAAAATGAAATAAATACTGCGGAGGGCATTGAAAAGTGGAGCAGGATTCTCACAAAAGAATTAAAGGACATTAGGAACCTTCCCGAGATGTCAAAAATTAAACATTTTAAGGAAATAGATAATGGAAAAACAAACAAAACTTGAGATTGAAGCTGCAACTTTCCGACGTATAATTGCTCACTTTCAAAAGCGAACTGATGCGCAAAATATTGATTTAATGGGGCTGGCTGGCTTTTGTCGTAATTGTTTTTCTAAATGGTATGCTGAGGAAGCATTAAACAACGGCATTGAGATTGACAAACAAAGTGCTAGAGAAATTATTTACGGCATGCCATATGATGAGTGGTCGACTAAATATCAGACTGCAGCAACAGAAAAACAATTGAAGCTCATGAACGAAAGTATAAAGAAAAATAATTAAAATTAAATTAAGGAATATACAATGGTAGAAACAGGTGGCATCGCAGCTGATGCTTTACGTTCATTTATAGAGCGCGTTGAAAGACTTGAAGAAGAAAAAAAGGCCCTCGCCGACGATATAAAAGATATCTACGCTGAGTCAAAGTCAGTAGGATTTGATGTAAAAATAATGCGACAAATCATTCGACTTCGTAAAATGAATGAGGCCGACCGGCAAGAACAGGAATCCTTACTTGACACCTACACTCATGCCCTTGGCATGATCAGATAATTAAATAATTTATTTATAAACACTAATGACCAATAAAAACTATATTCATTAAAAACTTGTTTGTTTATTGTTATCTAATAAAAATTCTTGATGTATGGACTTGCCCAAAAAGGGTTTTATTTTTCCTTAGGAATTTTTTTAATTTCTGCTATATTTTGAAAATTAATAGGAAAAGCATCTCTTATTTCAAATTGATTATATTATGAGGCTCTCAATGCAAATAACTATACCTAAAGAACGTAGGGAACATGAAAAACGTGTTTCTGCGACTCCAGATACTGTCAAAAAGTTTGTTTCATTGGGCTTTAATGTGGTTGTAGAAAAGGGTGCGGGCGTTCAGAGCCAAATTACAGATGTCCAATATGAAGCAGCTGGTGCCAGTATTGCTACTACTTCTAAAGCAGCCTACTTAGCTGCTGATATCATACTTAAAGTACAGCACCCACTTATGAAAAATGAGGGTATAATAGACGAACTTTCACTAATAAAGGATGGAGCAATATTAATTTCCATTCTAGATCCACTGCGAAATTCTAAACATCTAAAAATATACGCAAGCAAGAATATTTCTGCCTTTGCAATGGAATTTATGCCCCGAATAACACGTGCCCAAAGCATGGATGTATTATCCTCACAATCCAATCTTTCTGGTTACTCTGCCGTAATTGACGCGGCGTCCGAATTTAGTCGAGCATTTCCAATGATGATGACGGCTGCTGGAACTATTGCACCAGCCAAGGTTATGATTATGGGTGTTGGCGTTGCTGGTTTACAAGCAATTGCAACAGCAAAACGTCTTGGTGCTGTTGTTTCAGCTACCGATGTTCGTTCGGCCGCAGCTGAACAAGTTGAAAGTCTTGGTGGAAAATTTATCATGGTTGATACTGATGAAGATGGAGAAACAGCTGCAGGCTACGCTAAAGAGATGAGTGAAGATTACAAACTTCGTCAAGCAGCCCTAATCTCTGAAACCCTAAAGAAACAAGACATTGCTATTACAACAGCTCTTATCCCTGGGCGTCCTGCCCCGGTACTCATTACCGACGATATGGTTTTCAGTATGAAATCCGGATCAGTAATTGTTGACTTAGCAGTAGAGGCCGGAGGTAATTGTAGTCTTTCTAAACCCGGAGAAACAATAGTTTCCGATAATGGTGTTATCATTATAGGAAACTTAAACATGCCTAGCCGTTTAGCAGCAGATGCAAGTGCCCTTTATGCTAAAAATTTACTTAATTTTATAATGCCCCATGTGAGTAAAAAGGGTGCTGAACTTTCCATCGACTGGGAAGATGAAATCATCATTGGAACCCTTCTTACTAAGGATGGCGCAATAGTTAATGACCGTTTAAAAGGAAAAAGCTGAAATGGACCAAGTTTCACAAATACCAGAAATTATTACTAGCGCTATCGACATTTCCCCATTTGTTTCACAACTTTCACTATTTGTTTTATCAATATTTGTTGGATACTTTGTGGTCTGGAGTGTAACCCCCGCACTTCACACACCTCTTATGGCTGTTACCAATGCCATATCTTCAGTAATAATCGTTGGGGCATTAATCGCCGCGGGACCGTCAGATATGAATAGTGCAAAAATTCTTGGAATACTTGCTATTGGCCTTGCCGCAGTAAATATTTTTGGTGGTTTCGCGGTCACTAATCGAATGCTAGCTATGTACAAGAAGAAACCAAAGACAACTAAGAAAGGTAACAAGTAATGTCAGAACAAAGCATTGTTGATATTACCGCAATTGCCTATCTTGTTGCTGGTGTTTTATTCGTTCTAGCTCTGCGTGGTTTATCGTCCCCTGAAAGTTCACAAAAGGGGAATTACTACGGTATGATTGGCATGACAATTGCCGTCATTACTACACTCGCAAACCCAGAAATTGTATCATATACATGGATCTTTGCTGCAATTTTTGTAGGTGGTGGTTTGGGTCTTATCATTGCATCACGAATAGCTATGACTGCAATGCCCCAACTGGTTGCTGCCTTTCATTCCCTGGTAGGCTTAGCCGCAGTTTTTGTTGCTGCTGCAGCATTTTTACTCCCCCTAAATTTTGGGATTGTTGATAGCATGGGAAATATTTATATGGCTAGTAGAATTGAGATGGCCTTAGGTGCTGCAATAGGCGCCATTACCTTCTCTGGTTCAGTTATAGCCTTTGCAAAGTTAAACGGAAATATGTCGGGCGCGCCAATTATTCTGCCAGCTCGCCACCTCATGAATATAATAATTACAATTTCAATTATTATATTTATAGGTTTCTTTTCGGTTGATGAAATATCGGCATCTGGTGACGGAAATATTATGTGGATTATTATTGGACTGAGTTTTCTAATTGGTTTTTTAATCATTATTCCAATCGGTGGTGCAGATATGCCTGTAGTAGTTAGCATGCTTAATAGCTACTCTGGCTGGGCAGCTGCTGGTATCGGTTTTACGTTACAGAATAATGCACTTATTATTACAGGGGCTTTAGTAGGCTCCTCAGGGGCCATATTGAGCTATATAATGTGTACAGCCATGAACCGTTCATTCATCAGCGTAATACTAGGTGGGTTTGGAGGTGAAAGTACAACTTCAGGCAACAGTGAGATAGAAACTCGTCCAGTCAAGCAAGGCGGCGCAGATGATGCAGCCTTCATCATGAAAAATGCCGGTTCTGTTATAATTGTTCCAGGGTATGGTATGGCAGTGGCACAAGCTCAACATGCACTTCGTGAAATGGTTGATAAACTTAAAGAAGAGGGCGTCAGTGTAAAGTATGCTATTCATCCTGTTGCAGGTAGAATGCCTGGTCATATGAATGTGCTGTTAGCAGAAGCAAACGTATCCTATGATGAGGTTTTTGAGCTTGAAGATATCAATAATGAGTTTGCAGCTAGCGACGTAGCTTTTGTTATTGGCGCTAATGATGTTACTAACCCAGCAGCTAAAACAGATACTAGCAGTGCAATTTATGGAATGCCAATTCTTGATGTTGAATTTGCAGGAACGGTTCTATTCGTGAAACGTGGAATGGCCTCTGGGTATGCCGGTGTTCAAAATGAACTATTCTTTAGGGATAACACTATGATGCTCTTTTCTGATGCAAAGAAAATGGTGGAAAACATCATAAAAGCATTATAATTATTCAGAAATTTTAAATAAAACATTACCGCTTGTTTTATTAGTTATTTCTATAATAGCGCGAGATGCCTCTCTTATATCCATCAAAACTGTCCATGATACTGTATCAGAAAATTGTTTTTCTAAATTAAGAACGTTATACCCGTCTAGGACATTTTCTATTACATTTTGTTCAGAATATTCAGAAATACCGATAAGAGAAAGCACCTGTATTTTCTCACTTAACTTAAGGTCAATGAGTGCCTCTTTAACTATACCACTGTATGCTCGGGCTAAGCCTCCAGTTCCTAATTTTATACCGCCATAATACCGAGTTACAACAGCAGTAATTTCACCAATCCCAGAACCAAGAAGGACATTGAAAATTGGTTTTCCCGCGGTTCCGTTTGGTTCACCATTGTCAGAATACCCAAGTACTTGAGTATCTGTAGGTGGCCCAGCGATAAAAGACCAACAATTATGTGCAGCGTCAGAGTATTTTATTTTTATTTCATCTATGAATGCCTTAGCACTTAATACATCAGGCGTGTGACCAATATTTACAATAAAACGACTTTTTTTGACAGTTTTTTGATAGAAAATTGAACTTCTAGGAATATTATATAAAGATTTCACTACACTCTTCAACTAATTTATTGATTGCTACCACTAGAACGATAATTACGGTCACGAGGAGGTCCATCTGGATGTCTCATATTATCTCCGTTACGGCCATTTCTTTTAGGTTGATTTTCGAAATTACTGAGAATAGCTTTTCTTTCCTCAAGATTTAAACCCTCTAAAGTTGAAATCATTACATCTTGCACGTAGAGGTGGATGATTTCATAAACACTGTAGTATTCTTGTAACGCAACTTTTAATTTATCAACATCAAGCTCATCTTCAGCAATAATCTTCATAATTCTCGAACGCTGTGACATGATATTTTCATATCTAGGCACTAATTCGTCCCTTTTAGACCTCATTTCAACATAAAACTTCCGTTTATTTTTTCTTGGAAATGGTTCAACTATTCTTGAAATTGCATTGTCAAAAGATACCCTAGTCATGCGGATTTCTTTAACTTTATGGGCAGCATAAAAAAAGGAAATAGCAAAGAGATTTAATCCTAATATAATAATAAGAACCCATAACCACTTAAACCTAAACAGTAAATTTTTCATTTTATTTTCTCCTCAACAAATATTAAACCTTCAATATCCAGTAATGTATTCAAGTTATCCGAAATAAATATTTTAGAATTTGGATCAAAAGTGATTTTATAATCAATTTCAGATGCTTCATCTTCTGCTAGTGCAGAACTGCCGGCACTACCCATATGAATACCCATCAAACAAAACGCAGTGAGTGCCGAAATACGTGGCATAAGAAATATAAAAATACTTTTTGGATCCCATGATAATTTCTCATCTTGGTCATTTTCGTATGGAATATCCATTATACTGTTAAGTAAGGCCGGTCCCGCTTCAGGACTGTTTGCCATACCATAGGCATCAAGATAATTATTTAGTTTCTGATTATTCATTACCCTATATCCTTTAAAAGATCATTTTTATCTTCCTTTAGAACCTCAGCCAAGTTACGTCTCCCCCTGACCAAATAAGATTCAACTGCACTAAGGCTAACTTCCATAACTTCCGCGGCTTCGCGGTTAGAAAGTCCCTGAAAATAACACAGGATGATCGCAGTACGTTGTCGGTGAGGAATTTCATTAAGACCATCCTTAACCTGTTGTGATCGCTGATTGACTGCAATTATATTATCTGCGGCTACTTCGTCTGATGCCATTGCCTCTAATACTTCAATTTTTGCCTGCGGTTTTCTTTTTCTGCTAACGTCATGACATAAATTAGTCACAACACGATAAAACCAAGTCGTAAATTTTGCATTGCGAGATGGATCCCAAAGATTGGAATATTTCCACACTCTAGTAAATGCTTCCTGCATCACTTCTTCGGCGTCCGCAGTGTTACCGAGAAGCTTTGTTGCAAAACCTAAATTCATTGATAGGTGCCGCTTAACCAAAGTGCAGTAAGCTGTTTGATCACCTTTGCCAATACTTAGTATCAATTCATCGTCAGTTATTGCAATTATCCCTATAGAAAATTCGTCAATTTTTAATTAATAGTATTATACGTAATTTTTCTTAAAACCCTGCACAATTAAAATTCTAAATATTTTATTTTAAACAATTTCAACAAAACAATAGTCGCATAAGGGAGATGGCTCACTCAATCAGATTTTTACATAAACCTCACCTTTAAAGAAACTGGTAATAAGTAAGGGCGGTATGGAATAATTTCCATACCGCCCTCATTTTAATTTAATAATTTTCAACAACTATTAGCTTATTCAACCGTCCAGATGCGGCCCTGTCTGATTAAAGCATTGAAATCTGCTTTCTTATTCTCTTTAGCCTTCTCTACTTGACGATGAACTGCATCATCATAACTTTCCTCAGGATTACAGTATATAACCCCACAAACCACAGGAAAATCAGGAGCGGTAAGCTCAACTAGCATTTGTGCCATAGTTTTATTAGTTTCATTATGAACAAGTACATCATCCTCCCTCACACCACATTCACCTATTATAGCTGTTTCAAGAACAAACTTTTCTTGATTAAACACAAGTCCCATGTTTTTTTCTTTGCCATAAATCATTGGTTTTCCGTGTTCAACGTGGATTTGTGTATTAGCAGCCTCTTTTTTTAATGTAAAATGTTCAAATGTTTTATCGTTAAAGACAATACAATTTTGAAAAATTTCTACAAATGAAGCCCCGCGATGATCCTTAGCCCTAGCCAACGTTCCAGGCAAAGCCTTGAGAGCAGTATCAATTCCGCGAGCTACAAATCTGGCACCAGCACCCAAAGCAAAAGAGCATGGATTAAGTGGCAAATCAACTGAACCTAGAGGTGTTGATGGTGTTTTTGCACCTATTTTTGAGGTTGGTGAATATTGACCTTTTGTTAGCCCATAAATCTCATTATTAAAGAGCATAATCTGCATATTTACGTTTCGGCGAAGTACATGAAGCATATGATTTCCACCAATACTCAGACCATCCCCATCACCCGTCACAAGCCAAACATCTAAATCCGGGTTTGCAAGCTTTACACCCGTAGCGACGGCAGGCGCACGACCGTGGATCGTATGAAATCCATATGTTTCAACATAGTAAGGAAACCGGGAAGAGCACCCGATACCAGATACAAATACGGTATTTTCTGGCGTAGCTCCAATATTAGCAAGTGTAATTTGCACCGCTTTTAAAACAGCGTAGTCTCCACAGCCGGGGCACCAGCGTACTTCTTGATCTGTTTCAAAGTCTTTGAAGGTAAGTTTTTTGATATCAGTTTGTTCGTTCATCCTACTTCCACCTCCTGTTTCCGAATGCAGTCTAAAATTTCAGTTATCTTAAAGGGTTGTCCTGATACTTTTGTTAATGAATGACCATCAAGTAAATATTCAGCCCGTAACAAGTTATTCATTTGTCCTTTATTCATTTCGGCCACTATGACTTTATCAAAACTATTCAAAAGATTTTTAAGGTTACGTGGTAGTGGCCAGATATTGGAAATATGAATATGAGACACATCTATATTTTCTTCTCTAGCCCGCTTAACAGCCTGATGAATAGATCCCCTAGTTGACCCCCAACCAACAACAGCAAGTTTACCTTCTGAAGTACCAAGAGATACTTCCTGTTCAGGAATATCATTTGCTACACCAGCTATTTTTGCCGCTCGGACATCGGTCATTTTTTGGTGATTACCCGGCTCATAAGAAATGTGGCCAGTATCATAATCTTTTTCGATGCCGCCTATCCGGTGAAGACAATCAGGTGTCCCAGGTTTTGCCCAGACCCGTGCTAGTGTTTCTGGGTCACGTTTAAATGGGTGAAACCCTTCAGGGTCAGTACAGTATTTAACTGAAAATTTATCTAAAGTGTTAATATCAGGAATACGCCAAGGTTCAGATGCATTACCAATATAACCATCTGATAATACCATCACAGGGGTCATATATTTTGTAGCAAGACGAACTGCTTCAATTCCAACATCAAAACAATCATGAGGGTTCGAGGTTGCAAGAACGACTATCGGAGCATCACCGTTGCGTCCCCAAACAGCCTGATGAAGGTCTGACTGTTCAGTCTTCGTAGGAAGACCTGTTGAAGGACCTGCTCTCTGTACATCAATAATAACTAGTGGTAATTCTGTGCTGATAGCTAAGCCTATAGCTTCAGTTTTAAGGGCAATACCCGGACCAGAACTTGAAGTCACACCCAGCTGACCAGCAAAAGATGCACCAATTGCACCACATACAGCAGCAATTTCATCTTCCGCTTGAAAAGTAACGACCCCATATTCCTTAAGGCCACTTAAAGTATGGAGTAGGGCTGAAGCTGGAGTTATGGGGTATGTACCCAGCAAGAGAGGTATATTACCAAGCTGAGAACCCGCTACAAGGCCCCAGGCCAAAGCCTGATTACCATTTACTGTTCTATATTCTCCGCTTTCTTCTGTAGTGTGTTGACCCACGTGATAACGACTAAGGTTCGCAGAAGTTTCTGCAGTTTCCCCAAATGCGTGACCAGCATTTATTGCTGCGATATTAGCATTTGCAACATCTGGAAGTTTTTTAAACTTTTGTTCCAGCCAGTCAGTGATTGGTTTACGTGCGCGACCAAACATCCATAGGATAAGACCAAGGGTCCACATATTTTTTGAACGAAGTGCATCTTTTTTACCAAGACCAAATTCTTTTACAGATTCAAGTGTCATTTTAGTAATATCTAGCTTCTGAACCTGATAATCACTTAAACTATCGTCTTCAAGCGGATTTTCTAAATATCCAGCCTTATCAAGATTTCTTTTATTAAAAGAACCCTCATCAACAATAATCAAACCACCAAGACGCAAGCCTGCAAGCGAAACCATAAGTGCAGCGGGGTTCATGGCAACTAGGACATCTGGCTCGTCTCCAGCTGTTGAAACTTCTACAGAACCAAAGTTAATTTGAAATGCTGACACACCAAACGTAGTTCCAACAGGAGCTCTTATTTCAGCTGGAAAATCCGGAAAGGTTGCTAAATCACTACCTTCAAGGGCGGTCACTACGGAAAATTGTGTTCCAGTCAGTTGCATCCCATCACCAGAATCTCCAGCAAAACGTATGCAAACTGTGTCTAGTTCTTCAAAACCTTGTGCGTTTGTTTGCGCATTCATTTTACGGTCCTTAGGGGTAACAATACTTCATCATATAGCGATATTTATACAGTTACTATTTAATATATAATTTTTTTATATACAAACGTTTTATTTTCCATTTAATGGAAAGGTGTATTATTTAATGACAATAAATTTACAATTAAAACACCCTAAGGTATTGGCACCCATTTATGACAGCAGTCACAAATAATATTAGAATTACAAAACATATGTGGCAAATTGCAATACCCTCGGTTTTGGCCAACCTTTCAACACCTCTTCTTGGCCTTTCAGATAGCTTTATTATGGGACATCTACCTCACGAACGTTATTTGGCGGCCGTAGCTTTAGGGTCTATGTTTTTTTCCATTCTGTATAATGGGGTTAATTTTCTTCGAATGGGGACTACAGGTCTCGCTGCACAGGCACAGGGCAGAGAAGATGAACTATCTTTAGGCAGATTACTACTACGAGGCTGCATAACTGCGGCGATGATTGGAATACTATTTGTATTTTTACAAAGCTTGATCTTAAATGCTTTTTTTATATTCATAGAAACAGAAACACAGGTAACTAACCTTACTGCTCAGTATTTTACAATCCGTATATGGGGGGCACCCTTTGCACTGATGAATTATGTAGCTTCGGGTTGGTTACTGGGCATGGGCCGTGCAAAAGAAGTTCTGTATATTCACCTCTACATGAACATTGTTAATATTATACTTAATTTTGTTTTTGTCTATGGGTATGACATGACAGCGAATGGAGTAGCTCTGGGGACAGTCCTATCAGAAACAACCGCGTTTTTACTTAGCCTTTATTACGTAAAGAGGCACAGCAGAAAGAACTTTAATATCCCAATATTTAGTAGTACCGTTCTTAAAAATATTTTTAATATTTCCGCATTTAAAGTTTTATTTAGTTTAAATCGCGATATTTTTATTCGAACAATGTGCCTTACTATGACTTTAGCAAGTTTTGTCGTACTTGGTACACGATTTGGAACAGAAGTTCTTGCCGCAAACGCAGTATTGATGAACTTACAAAATTTAACCTCATACGGACTTGACGGTTTTGCACAGGCCGCCGAAGTACTCGTAGGCAAGGAAATAGGGCGAAAATCAAAAAAAAACTTGCGCGCGGCTGTTATTATTTCTAGCAAGTGGGCAATAATTACTGCCGTTGCAATGACTTTATTTTATTATATATTTGGTGAAATGATTATTAATCTACTTACTAATATTGAAACTATCCGTAATATTTCATCAAATTATTTAACTTGGATTATTATTCTGCCACTCCTGTCCATTTGGAGTTTCCAACTAGATGGTATTTTTATTGGGGCAACTGCTGGTTCATCTATGCGAAACGGCATGATAATTTCAGTAATAAGTTATATCCTAGCAATATTTATACTAATCCCTTTATGGGGTAATCACGGCCTTTGGGCTGCTTACAGCATTTTTATGATTATGCGTGCAATTACACTTTTTTATAAATATCCAGAAATTGAAAAACGAGCTACATAAAGAAATTAAATGATTAAAATTTTAAAACACATTTTATTATTTTTATTTTTGTTCAATACTTCTGTTAAGGGACAAAATAATACAGATACGTTAGAGACTTATTCTCTTGGCAAATGTCATCTCAAAAATCAACAAGTGATAGAAAATTGTACAATTTCCTTTCGTACAATTGGAAAATTAGCTCCAGATAAAAATAACATTATGATCGTACCTAGTTGGCTTGGGGGAACTTCTCAAGACTTCATATCTTCAGGTTACGTTGGTAGTGGTAAAATGGCCGATAGTGAAAAATACTATATTATAATTATCGAAGCATTTGGGAGTGGTAATTCATCATCACCATCCAATAGTAAGACACAAAGTAATGAAAAATTTCCATATTTTTCCATCGAAGATATAGTTGATGCACAGTATAACTTAATTAACAAACATCTAGGTTTTAACCATGTTAATGCATTTCTGGGCATATCACTCGGTGCTTCACAAACTTATCATTGGATGACAAAATACCCAAAATTTATGGATCAAGCCATTATTATAACTGGAACACCCCAGCCATCGTCTTCAGATAAATTAAGTTATCGCCTAGCTATTGATGCAGTTGCCGGTCTTTTAAAACTAAATGATAATGGTCTATCGGCCCATAATTTTATTATCCGATTTGAAACACATATGGCATGGACTAAAGAATGGTTTTCCCAAAATGTTAATACAGGGGACTATATTTCCTTTGAGCAGAAAAAACTTAATGAAACACGTTTAAATCCATATGATTATAAAGCACAAACAACGGCTTTATTAAACGGTGATATCTCTAAAATAGATAATGGAGATCTTAGTATAACTGCAAAACGGATTAAAATCCCTTTCCTCACATTCTATCATGAAAGGGATGGCTATATTAACCCCAATCCATCAATCAAACTTTCAGAATTAAAGGGACAACCACTTGTTAAACTTCTTGGCAACTGTGGTCACTACGCTCCAGATTGTGAAATAAATGAAATTACACGAAGGGTACATAAATTTTTAAATATTCAAAATAATAGGGGGTTAATCAATTCGTATTAGTTCTATATTTTGATCTACTCATACTATTTTAGACAATACTTGGGGTTAGCACTATATAAGTCCTGCAAGTGGGGATGAAGGGTCTGCATAAAGTTTTTTCTGCATTCTTCCACTTAAGTAAGCATCCCTGCCCGCCCTTACGGCATTTTTCATGGCTCTTGCCATTCTAATAGGGTCATTGGCTTCAGCGATAGCAGTATTCATAAGAACTGCATCACAACCAAGTTCCATAGCCTGAGCTGCTTCTGATGCAGTGCCTACACCTGCATCAACAAGCACAGGAACTTTGGAGTTTTCAACTATAATACGAATACCGACTGGATTTTGTATACCTAGCCCTGAACCTATCGGTGCCCCGAGAGGCATGATGGCACAACATCCAATATCTTCTAATATTTTAGCTTGTATAGGATCATCATTACAGTAAACCATAACCTGAAAACCATCATTGACGAGAGTTTTTGCTGCCTCAACCGTTTCTGGCATATTAGGGTAAAGAGTTTTCTGATCGCCAAGTACTTCAAGCTTCACCAAGTTCCAGCCACCGGCTTCTCTTGCAAGACGCAGTGTTCGTATGGCGTCCTCACCACTAAAACATCCTGCAGTATTGGGAAGAAATATATATTTTTTAGGATCAAGGTAATCGGCAAGCATCCGTTCCCCTGGCTTTGAGATATTAACACGTCTTACAGCAACCGTAACAATTTCTGCCCCTGATGCCTCTACAGCCAACTTAGTTTCTTCAAAATCTTTATATTTACCCGTACCTACAATCAGACGAGAATTATATTCTTTTCCCGCAATAGTTAAAATATCTGTCATTTCTTAAGTTCCTTAACCACCACCAATAAAGTGTATAATTTCAAGGTTATCCCCGTCAGTAATATTTATACATTCAAACATACTTCTAGGAACAATTTCATTATTGTATTCAACCGCAACCTTACTTATTTCTATAGAAAAATTTAAAAGTAGCTCATTTAATTTTAAGCAGCTGTCTAAATGGTGTGTATCACCATTTATTGTCACATTAATCATCAATATTGCCTCTAATTTGATAATGGCTATGTTCAAATCGTATTTAAGGTATTATATACATACCTAACATGAATAAGTCAGTAGGGAAATATGACAAAGTCAATATTGGTAATTAACGGGCCTAATTTAAATTTACTGGGCACACGCGAACCAGGTATATACGGCGAAGAAACTCTTAGTGATATTGAGCAAAGAATGATTGAGAAAGCTTCCCTGCTCGGCCTTTCTGTTGATTTTCGGCAATCAAATCTTGAGGGTGAAATTGTAAATTGGATACAGGAAGCACAAGATGGTTTTAGCGCTATTATAATCAATGCTGGGGCACTTACTCACACTTCTGTAGCAATTATGGACGCACTTCTAGCTGTCAATACTCCAACAGTTGAGGTACATCTATCAAATATTTTTAAACGTGAGGAATTTCGTCACCATTCGTATATAACACCAGCAGCTATTGGTATGATCACAGGCTTTGGTGCAATCGGATACTTATTGGCTATTGATGCCATTAATGATGTTATATAAGGTAAATACATGCTTAAATATGAAAATAGGAATTATTAAAAGGAATTTTAACAATGGCAAAAATGCCAGTAGACACAAAGTTAATTCGTGAACTCGCTGATATGCTGAATGATACAGATCTATCTGAAATTAAAGTTGAAAATGGAGAGCTAAAAATTAAACTTTCTCGTGGTAACAATGCCGTTCATATGGCCCCAGCGCCAACTATGACTGTAGAACCAACCACAGCTAAATTAGCGGATGCAGAAGAAACAAACAACAATCCATCAGATCATCCAGGAACTGTTTTTTCACCTATGGTTGGAACAATTTACACCTCCCCAGATCCAGAATCTGCAGCTTTTATCAAAATAGGGGATGATGTAACTGCTGGCCAAACTATTTTTATTGTGGAAGCCATGAAAGTTATGAACCAAATTCACGCCGTCAAAGGTGGTACTGTTAAAGCTATATTAGTTGAAAATCAGCACCCAGTTGAGTATGGCGAAGCTCTTGTCATTATTGAATAACGGACTTTAACATGATCGAAAAAGTACTTATCGCCAATCGTGGTGAAATTGCATTAAGAATACACAGAGCATGCCATGAAATGGGTATTAAAACAGTAGCAGTTCATTCATCAGCAGACGAAAGTGCTATGCATGTTCGCCTTGCCGACGAAAGTGTATGTATAGGGCCTCCACCATCAGCGGAAAGTTATTTAAATATTCCCGCAATAATTTCAGCAGCTGAAATCACAGGAGCAGACGCAATTCATCCCGGATATGGTTTTCTATCTGAAAGTGCAAAGTTTGCAGAAATCATTGAAAAGCACGGTATTGTGTTCATTGGACCAACTGCAGAACACATCACTTTGATGGGTGATAAAATTTCAGCTAAGGAAGCAGTTAAAAATGTAGGAATTCCAGTTGTCCCTGGTTCTGAAGGTGAAGTTAGTGAGTTCAAAGATGCCGCAAAAGTAGCTAAAAGGATTGGCTACCCTGTAATAGTTAAAGCAGCTTCAGGTGGCGGTGGCCGTGGAATGAAGGTTGTAAAAAGTGAAAGTGAACTTGAAATTGCTGTAAGTTCTGCTAAGCGGGAAGCTGCTGTTTCTTTTGGTGATGGTACTGTTTATTTAGAAAAGTTTCTTACTACACCAAGACATATTGAAGTTCAGGTACTTGCTGATACTCACGGTAATGTTGTTCACTTAGGTGAGCGCGATTGTTCGCTGCAACGTCGACATCAAAAAGTGCTCGAAGAAAGCCCCTCACCGGCTCTTAATTCTACTGAACGTGATGCAATCGGAGAAGTTTGTCGTAAGGCCATACAGGCTATTGGCTACCGCGGGGCTGGAACGATAGAGTTTCTCTATGAAAATGGTAAATTTTATTTTATTGAAATGAATACTCGGCTTCAAGTAGAACATCCCATTACTGAAATGATCACTGGCATTGACCTTGTTCGTGAACAAATTCGAATTGCAGATGGCTTAACCTTGCAATTTAAACAGGAAGATATTAAATTTTCTGGTCACGCAATTGAATGCCGTATCAATGCTGAAGATCCATATACGTTCATGCCATCACCAGGTCAGGTTAAAGATTATCATACGCCGGGAGGTCTTGATGTGAGAGTTGATAGTGGTCTTTATACTCGTTATAAAATACCGCCGCACTATGACAGTATGATTGCAAAATTAATTGTTCATGGTAAAACTCGGAATGAGTGCTTAATGCGCCTACGCCGCTCACTTGAAGAGTACGTAATTGATGGCGTTAAGACTACAATCCCACTTCACCAAAGGTTAATTCGCGAAGATGACTTTATTAGTGGTGATTATAACATTCATTGGCTTGAAAAATATCTAGATAGTCTGGCCATAGATTAAGATTTTTTTGTATGGAGCTTACTAAAGAACTACTCTTAAGTGCATATTCTCAGGGTATTTTTCCTATGGCCGAGAGTGCCTATACAAAAGATGTATATTGGGTAGATCCTGAGAAGCGTGGAGTTTTGCCTCTTAATAGATTTCACATACCAAAAAAACTAATAAAAAAAATAAAGTCAGAACCATTTAGAATAACGATAAATACTGCCTTTCGTAGCGTCATGATTAAGTGTGCAGAACCATCCAATAATATTGACCGACAAAATACATGGATTAATGGCTTAATTATTGACCGCTATTGCGAACTTCATAAGTTTGGCCATGCTCATTCTATTGAATGCTGGCAAGGGACAAAATTAGTTGGTGGCCTTTATGGGGTAGCAATCAATGGCGCATTCTGTGGTGAAAGCATGTTTCATAATGTAACAGATGCTAGTAAAGTTGCTCTTGTTTATCTAATCGCACGTCTTCGATTAGGTGGCTATTCACTGCTTGATACACAGTTTGTTACTGATCATTTATCACAATTTGGTGCTGTGGAAATATCTCGCAAAGACTATCGTGCTCAGCTTAATAATGCATTAAAAAATACTGGTGCAGATTTTTATTTGATGTCGGAAGATGCTGAAGTATCAATCATTTTACAATCGATTACCCAGACATCGTAAACAGCATGTTCAAGGGATGATATAGCCGGCGTAGATGCGAACATCCAACCTGAAAAAACCTTACGGGATTTCTCCATATGACCCAAGTCTATTATCTCAAGAAATGCGACAGATTCGGGTCTTTCTTCTGGAGGGTTTGTTCGGCAAGTACGAACAGTGATCTCAAGTGTACCAAATTTTACTGTTTCATTAAGGGCAACATTCAAAGCCTCAAGTTTTGCTGTAATTTTATTAAGTGCGCCGAGTTTCACCACCGAAACTTCTTGAGCTAAGGTTAAGGAATTCAAAGTCATAATATAGAAGAGAACAACCAGCTTACTGAGCATTTTTTTATTTACTATCTCCACTGCTAACGAAAGAGCCTAGGAGACCTAAAAGATCAACAGAACCTTGGGTTTCCATAATTTCATCACCACTTTGCAGAATAATATCACTACCCCCTGGGTCAAGTACAAGATAATTACCACCCAGAAGTCCTTCAGCAGTTATTTTTGCAAATGTATCTTCAGGTAGTTTAATACTCGAATCAATATTTATTTCTACCACACCTCCAAAGGTTTCTGTATTTAGATAGTGATCAGAAATAATACCCACTGTGATACCACTAATCTTCACATCAGCACCCACGCTAAGGCCATCAGTTTTGTCAAAGGTTGCAAGATATGTGGAACCTTCAGCTGAATTAGTACTAGAGTTATTAAACGCAAAATAGAGAAAAGAAAACGTGACAAACAAAACCACAGCGCCAACTAGGGTCTCAACAAGGTTATTTCTCATAAATGGCTCCTAATTACTATTCTATTTATTTTATTAATTTCAAGGGCTCCAAGCTTCATAGTCACCAGTAGTTTTTTTTCGCACTCCACTAGCTGAAAGTGCTCCACTTGGTGAATATGCATTTATTGTACCAGTTTGATTAGGAAGATGTTCTTTCTCCCAGCTTTTAATAATACGTGGGCTTTCCAAGGGTGTTTTATCAACAGTTTTATGCAGCCAAGCATGCCAATCCGACTGGATAGAACTAGCTTCTATTTCACCAGCAAATATAACCCAACGTTTTTTACCATCTTTAGAAACATAGTAACTATTATTAAGGTCATCATCTCCTACCCATACACCTTTAAAGTGTGTATGTATTAGGGTTCCTATTGTGCCGACATGCCACCAACCAAAAATTCTTCTAATCAATCTTGCAAGCATTCTACATCCACTTATCTGTAATTCATCGACAATATATACTTTATTCTATAACGTGCCTTACGAAATAGAACAACCATTAATGCTAGATTAACATGTTATATAGTTAATTTAAAAATTTATGTTTTATATATATAATATAACAGAAAAGTATGGATAATTACTCAAATAAGAACTTCTCCATTGTTCCTTTGATGTCAGTTTGTCTAATAGTTCCTTTAAAAACTAAATCATCGGGCATGCCATACGAATAAATAGGAACATCAATTCCAGTATGGACTTGATCTGAAGTGTTGTTTGTACCGTAATATACAGCCATCTCATTTCCACCTTTGGTAGTAAGCAGTTCATATAACCCCGGGATATTTTCACCTGTTCGCTTATAATTTTCATAATATGGATGATGAATATTTTGCGTTGAGCCACCGTGATCTGAGGTTACAATAACAACGGTATCCTCATGTATTTTTGCATATTCAATGGCAATTTTAACAGTACGGTCAAATTCAAGCATCGCACCCATTGAGGCACAAATATCAGCATCGTGTGCGGCCTTATCAATTGAGGCACCTTCAGCCATGAGAAAAAACCCTTTTTCATTGTCGGCCGACAAATTATTAAGTGCCTTTTTTGTCATCATTTCAAGGGTCGGTATATCCTTACTCGCAGGATTAAGTACACATTGCTGCGCTATAGGAAAAACAACATTTCCATCAGCAGACAGTGTTACCTTTTCTGCTACTCTGCCATCTTCAGCTTGCCATAAATATGGAAGGTGATAGTCAGAAAAAACACCTAACAATTTTTTACTTTGGCCCATTTTAGAAAAGTCCTGTATATTTTTGGCAACCTCATAGCCATTTAAAATGGCGAATTCCTCAACTGTTGTATTCTCCTTTACTGCTGTTAGTAATCTATGACCACCCCCAAGTAAAACATCAACATCAAGCTCAAGCATTTGATCAATGATCGGTTTTTCCCCTGGCAAACAAGGTAAATCGCCACCCTTCATACAATATCGATTATTAACATGAGCTGCAAATGACGCAGGAGTGGCATCGGTGATCACCGCAGTTGTCACAAGTCCAACTTTAAAACCATCTTCCTTAGCCTCCTCAAAAATAGTTTTAATAGGCTTCCCATATTGCGCAGTCGTTGAAATACGGCGAACACTAGTTAAAATTCCCGTGGCAAGGGCAGTACCCCCACTAGCGCTGTCCCCCACAAAAGCTAATAAGTTTGCATCATCATTACGTTTAGAAATAACTATAGCGGAAGCTTTTTCTTGGATCGTATCTAAAAAAAGTCCTGGGCCACCATCATATTCATAGTTGCGTGTTGCTGAGATCTCTGCCTCGCTCATACCATCCCCAATCAGTAAAATGATATTTTTTGGTGGTGTCATGGCAGAGAAATTTAAAGAAAAAATTCCAATTATGGAAAAAATTCCAATTGTTGCAATTAGAAATTTACGCATAAAAAGCTCCTGTTGTACAAAGATTAAAATATAGTCTAACAACTTTTTTTATGATAGTTAAATTGTGGTTACTTAGTTAAATAAAAACTCTTTCATAGCCCCATAAATTTTCGTTTGCTGAATAACACCCATCAGACTGTATGCATTATCCATACCATACGTATGAATAGGAACATTAACTCCTGTATGAGCTTGGTCATTAATATTGTTGGTGCCATAATAAACACCAAGTTCATGTCCACCTCTAGTCAAAAGAAGCTGGTATAGACCTGGAATTAGGTCGCGTCGGATGGGTGAACCATCATACGTTTCAGGTTTATAAATTACCTGGGTAGCCTGCCCGTGGTCAGCGGTAACTATCACCGCTGTATCCCCATGCTCTTTTGCAAACTCAACCGCCATTTTTACACTACGATCAAAAGCGAGCATTTCACCAATAGTTCCACATGGCTTGGCTATATGGGCCTGTTTATCAATTGACGCCCCCTCAATCATTAGGAAAAATCCTGCACCTTCATTCTTAAGACTTTCAAGTGCGAATTTCGACATTTCCTCTAACCTTGGAGTACCTTTGTGAGCAGGGTTTAATTCACAGGCAGCAGCATTCGGAAAAATAACAACCCTATTATCATCCACCTTAACAAAATCAGCACCTTTACCGCCAGGACCCACCCACTCTACTGGCATGTGGCCATTTGAAAATACACCTAAAGTCTTGGTACCATAGTTAAGGTCAAATAAGCTTTTTCTATCAGTTACAACGGTATACCCAAGATTTTCAGCCTTTTTTTTGACAGTAGAGCCCTCTCTAACTGTTGCAGCGAGCAGGTTATAACCCCCACCCAACATCACATCAACATTCTGATCAAGCATCTGTTCAATAATTGGTCTATCGTTATGGGTATTACATGCGCTTGAGCTTTGCGTAAAACAATAACGGTTCTGCGCATGAGCAGCAAAAGAAGCCGGTGTTGCATCAGTAATTATTGATGTAGTGACAAGTCCCGTCTTAAAACCCCGCTCCTGCGCTTCTTCAAGAATAGTTTTATAGTGTGCGCCGTCCTCTGCTCTTACGGCTACACGGCCGCTACTAGTTCGGTTACCAGTAGAAATAGTTGTACCTCCGCTGGCACTCTCGCCGGTAAATTCAATTTTACTAGGATCATCAATCATCAACTGCTTAACAATGACTGAGCCACTATTTTTCATAGTATCAATAAATAGTCCCTCATCACCGTTAAATTCATATGCACGTGTAAGCGCAATTTCTGCGTAGCCCATTCCATCACCGATTAAAAGAATGATGTTTTTTGGTGCAGAAACGGCAAAAGAAGTCAAAGTTGTAAAAATTGTAAAAATTATAGTAAATAAACGAGACATATTACTTCCTTATTTTTTAAATTATAGTTAATCAATTTTCATAAATTTAAACAAGTTAAAATAAAATTAAATTAAATTAAATAAAAACAGAAAAACCCCGGACCACAATTAAGCATCCGGGGTTTTTTGGTGAGCCCGACAGGGTTCGAACCTGTGACCTACTGATTAAAAGTCAGTTGCTCTACCAGCTGAGCTACGGGCCCTCAAGAAGAGGTGAGCGGAACATAAGGCCAGTCACCTTATTGGTCAATAGTAATTTGTTACTTTTTACAGAAAATTTTTAACTTAATTCCTCAATATCACCTAGGGCACGGGTTTTATGGAATTTCCTCACAAAATCTGTTAGTGATTTCTTTGCAATTGCCTCTCTTAGACTGAACATTAACTCCTGATAATACGTAAGATTATGCTCAGTCATCAGCATAGGACCTAATATTTCACCGCTTCGAATTAGATGAGCAATATAAGCGCGACTATAATTTTTACAGGCAGAGCAGATGCAACAAGTATCAATTGGCCGCGGATCATCAATATGTCGTGAGTTTTTCATATTAATTGTTCCACGACGGGTAAAGGCTTGACCAGTACGGCCAGAACGCGAAGGTAACACACAGTCAAACATATCAACGCCACGCTCAACCGCACCAACTATATCATCTGGCTTACCGACCCCCATAAGATAACGAGGTTTATCCTCTGGCATGACAGGCATTGTATAATCAAGTACTTCAAACATAACGGCTTGCCCCTCACCAACTGCAAGTCCCCCTATTGCATAACCGTTAAAGTTTATATCCTTTAGCGCCTCTATGGAGTGATGGCGCAATTTTTCAGATGCACCTCCTTGAACAATTCCAAATAATGCATTTTGTTCTGCATGCTCAGAACCATTATGAAATGCATCATAAGAACGCTTAGCCCAACGCATTGAAAGAAGCATACTTTCCTCTGTTTGCTTTTCCGTTGCTGGATAGGGTGTACATTCATCAAAAGCCATTACAATATTAGAACCAAGTAGTCGCTGTACCTCCATACTACGTTCCGGGCTCAACATATGTTTACTACCATCGATATGGGACTGAAAACTTACACCATCCTCTGTTATCTTTCTTAGTTTGGACAGTGACATAACCTGAAATCCACCAGAATCAGTAAGAATTGGGCGTTCCCAATTCATAAATTTATGAAGACCTCCAAGTTTTGCAATCCGTTCGGCCGTAGGTCGAAGCATTAAATGGTAGGTATTACCAAGAAGTATGTCAGCACCAGTTTCACGAACTGCCTCTGGCTTCATAGCCTTGACCGTAGCAGACGTCCCTACAGGCATAAAAGCTGGCGTAAGAATATTTCCGCGTTCTGTCTTGATCACACCAGATCTCGAATTCCCATCGGTCGCATTAATTTCAAAACTGAAAGTCATAGACTTTTCTCACGAAATAAAAGGCTACTATCACCGTAAGAGTAGAAGCGATAAGAATTTTTAATTGCATGAAAGTATGCTGCTTTCATATTATCAAAACCCGCAAACGCACTTACTAACATGAATAATGTTGATTTTGGTAGATGGAAATTGGTCATAAGAACATCTACAACCCGAAATTTATAACCCGGAGTAATAAATATATTTGTTACGCCCTTAAATTCGGCAACCTTTCCATTTTCATCCGTGGCAGTTTCTAAAAGTCGCAAAGAAGTTGTACCAACTGCAATAACTTTGTTACCACGTTCGTGTGTCTTATTAATTTCTTCTGCGACAGCCTTGGTTAATTCACCATACTCTGAGTGCATTTTATGGTCATTAGTATCTACTACCTTAACTGGCAAAAAGGTCCCTGCACCAACATGGAGAGTTATGTAAACGCTCTTTAAACCGATACCTGACAGCTCTTTTTGCAATGTCTCCGTAAAATGAAGGCCGGCAGTTGGTGCAGCCACCGCACCATCCTTTTTACTATAAACAGTTTGATAATCAACTTCGTCACGTTCATCAATGGCTCTTTGTGAAGCAATATAGGGTGGAAGCGGCATAACACCAGCCCTTTGTAGGGCTCTTTTTAGCTGCTGACCACTATGGTTAAATTGAATTGTGACCTCACCAGCATCTCCCTTACTAAGAATACAACCCTCCAGCCCAGCATCAAATATTATTATGTCGAGAGGTTTTAATTTTTTAGCAGGTCTTGCAAATGCCTTCCAAAGCCCCCCCGTCATATTCATATGAAGGGTAAGTTCAATTTTAGCCTCGCGTCGTTTTCCCGTTAGGCGAGCTGGAATAACTCGAGTATCATTAAAAACTAAGAGGTCACCTTTATCAATGAAGCTACCTAATTCGACTACCATCTGATCGTGAAATTTTTTACCTTCTACAACTAGCAATCTCGCTCCATCGCGAGAAGCGGCAGGTCTAATGGCAATTAGCTCCTTAGGAAGCTCAAAATTAAATTGATCAACTTTCATGATTAGCTTTATACGTCAGCACCAACTTGCATTTTTAAAATTTTGTCTGGACTACCATTCGTTGAAAAATCCATTCCTTCTCCACGCTTTAGACCATCTACGTGATCCATTCCATCAGTCACCTGACCCCAGACACTATATTGACCATCTAGGAACGATGCATCTCCCAAGCAGATAAAGAACTGGCTATCACCACTATTTGGATCTTGTGAACGAGCCATTGAACAGGCTCCGCGCTGATGAGGCTTATCAGAAAACTCCGCAGTAATATTTTGACCTGACCCTCCCATCCCTGTCCCGTCAGGGTCACCACCTTGAGCCATAAAGCCATCAATTACGCGGTGAAATGTAAGTCCGTCATAAAACCCACTTCTAGCAAGTTCTTTAATTCTGCCTACATGTCCAGGAGCAATCTCAGGCATTAATTCTATAGTTACTCGGCCTGCTTCAAGGTCAAGGTAAAGTGTGTTTTCCATATCCATTTTTATTTCCTTATTTAATAGTGTCTGCAGCAATCTGCATTTTTATAATAATGTCTGGGTTTTTAAAATCCGGACCCTCACCTAATTTAATTTTGTCTACATACCTCATACCCGACACAACTTCGCCCCAAATTGTATATTCACCATCAAGACCAGGTACATAAGCTGTCATAATAAAGAATTGACTGTCAGCGGCATTAATATCACCGGGCCGTGCCATTGATACCATTCCCTTATAATGTGAAAGATCAGAAAACTCTGCATCTAAAAGTTCTCCAGTACCACCAGTTATTTCTCCTTTAGGAGCACCAACTTGTGCCATAAAACCCTCAATAACTCGATGAAAAATAGAACCATCATAAAAGCCATCACGAGTTAATTTTTTAATTTTGGCTACATGATTTGGAGCTACTTCTGGGAACATTTTAATAACAACACGCCCATAAACCAGATCAATGTATAGCGTATTTTCTAGATCAAGGTCGTCTGCTTTTGAGGTGAAAGTTACCGTAAAAAAAGTGACGACAAGTAAAGCCAAGAATGCCTTTAAATATATATTCATAAAAAATCCTGATTAAGTGATTATTTTTTTTTAAGTTTTTCCAAGACATCGTTACGGATACGACCCGTAACAAACTTATTTATTTCCCCGTCATATATGGCAATTTCCTTAACAAGTCGAGAGGAAATTGCCTGAAGTGAAGGATCAGCCATTAGAAAGACAGTTTCTATATCTGGATTGAGCTGATCATTCATTGCAGTCATCTGGAACTCAAATTCAAAGTCGGATGCCGCCCGGAGACCCCGAAAAATCATGCTTGCACCAACCTTTTCTGCAAAATGCATGAGCAGACTTTCAAATGGGATCACATCAATGGTTGTAAATTTATCATCAGTAATTAGATCCATTTCACGGCATATCATACCCATTCGCTCAGCAAGCGTGAACATGGGATCCTTGGATGGATTAGCAGAGACCCCAATTATTAAATGGTCTACCAGTCCCGCACAACGCTTAATAATATCCAAATGGCCGAGTGTAATAGGGTCAAACGTACCTGGATAAAGCCCTATTCGCTTTTGAATAGTCATAGTTTTTAATCCTCAGATTTTGATGTATCTGTAGAAGTTTCATCAAACTCATCTACATCACCTTCCATAGCATCATCTTCATCGTCTGTTTCCTGAATGCGATCAACAGATACTATATGCTCTTCATCACCTACCTTAAACAATGTTACACCCTGAGTGTTACGACCGGCGACCCGAACATCATGAACGGGTACTCTGATTAGGCGACCGTTGTCGGTCACCATCATCAGCTGATCCTTTTCATAAATAGGAAATGCAGCAATAACCTCACCGTTTCGGTCCGAAGTTTCTATATTAATTATGCCACTGCCCCCCCTGCCAGTTACTCTGTACTCATAGGAAGATGTTCGTTTACCGTATCCATTCACGGTTATACTGAGAATAAATTCTTCCCGCTCTTCAAGAGCAACTAGTCGCTCAGCGTCAATTTCACTTGGTTTTTCAGGGTTTTCGCCACGACGTTTAGCAGCCGCATATTTCAGATAGGCAACTTTTTGCTCTTGTTCCATATTAACATGATGCATAATGGACATTGAAACAACTTCGTCACCTTCCGCTAACTTAATACCCCGAACACCGTCTGAATTTCGACCTTTAAAAAGCCTTACTTTGGTAGCCGGGAAGCGGATACATTTTCCACCCTTAGCAGCAATTAATACATCATCGTCCTCTGAACATGCAGAAACACCAATTAAACGATCACTCTCTGATAACCTAATCGCAATTTTTCCGTTTGCACGAACATTTGAAAAGTCAGATAACAAATTACGCCTTACATTACCCTTAGAAGTAGCAAAAATTGCGTGGAGATCACCCCAACTTTCCTCGTCTTCAGGTAGAGGAAGAATGGTTGAAATGGTTTCCCCTTGTTGAAGCGGCAATAAATTAATTAATGCCTTACCTTTTGATGTTGGTGATCCTAGAGGTAGTTTCCAGACTTTAAGCTTATATACTTGACCAAAATCACTGAAGAAAAGGATTGGAACGTGAGTATTAGAAACAAACACGTTACTAAGAACATCCTCTTCTTTAGTAGTCATTCCGGAGCGACCCTTGCCACCACGGCGCTGTGCACGATAAGTATCTAGTGCAACTCTCTTGATATAACCTGTAGTTGTTACAGTAACGACCATATCTTCAACCTGAATAAGGTCTTCATCTTCAAACCCAAAGGCATCTGCAGCGAATTCAGAGCGACGCGGGGTAGCAAATTCATCTCTATAAACAACAAACTCACTACGCATAATAGTATAAAGGCGCTCACGGCTACGTAGAATATCAATAAAATCTTCAATTTTCTCAGAGAGTTCCTTTAGTTCTCCTCCAATATCTTCACGACCCAGCGCAGTAAGGCGATGTAGTCTAAGCTCAAGAATGGCCCTTACTTGTTTTTCCGAGAGTTTATATTTACCGTCAACAATCATACGTCCCGGTTCATTAATAAGCTCAATGTAATCAGCTACATCGACAGCGTCCCAATCTTCTGCAAGGAGCGCCTCCCTTGCTTCAGCCGGATTAGGCGCCTTGCGTATCATTGCTACAATTTTATCCAGATTATTTACAGCAATCACTAAACCAACAAGTAGGTGAGCGCGATCACGAGCCTTACCAAGTTTAAATTTAGTGCGACGAGTAATTACCTCTTCACGAAAGCGGATGAATTGTTCAATAATATTATGTAGATTTAAAACCTGTGGGCGACCACTACAAAGAGCCAACACATTGGCTCCAAAACTAGTCTGAAGCGGCGTGAAACGGAACAACTGATTAAGTACCACATCAGAAACTGCATCACGCTTTATTTCTACAACCACCCGAACACCATCGCGGTCACTTTCATCACGGAGATCAGAAATCCCCTCAATTTTTTTACTGCGCACACAATCCGCAATATTTTCGATCATACGCGATTTATTTACCTGATAGGGAACTTCTGTAATGACAATTGCTTCACGACCAGGCTTAAATTCCTCTATATGAGTTCTACCTCGCATGACCACTGAACCACGCCCAGTCATTTCAGCGGACCGCGCTCCAGCCCCACCCATAATAAAGCCACCCGTTGGAAAATCAGGACCGGGCACAATGTCAACCAGTTCCTCAAGGCTTATTTCAGGGTTATCCACATAAGCACAGCAGGCATCAAGAACTTCACCAAGGTTATGGGGCGGAATATTTGTTGCCATACCAACTGCGATACCACCCGCACCGTTAACGAGCAAGTTTGGAAAGCGTGCCGGAAGTACTGTTGGCTCGTGCTCACTTTCATCGTAATTCGCTTGAAAGCTTACTGTATCTTGATCAATATCCTCCAACAAACCACTAGCAGTTTTCGCCATTCGCGCTTCAGTGTAACGCATAGCTGCAGGGGGATCACCATCCATAGAACCAAAGTTACCCTGACCATCAATTAATGGTAAACGAAGTGAAAAATCCTGAGCCATCCGCACCATAGCGTCATAAATAGCGCTGTCGCCATGAGGATGGTACTTACCCATCACATCACCAACTACACGCGCAGATTTACGATAGGGCTTTGTCCAATCATAATTATTTTCGTACATCGAATAGAGTATGCGTCGGTGAACTGGTTTTAGACCGTCCCTTACATCAGGAAGTGCTCTTGATACAATTACACTCATTGCATAATCAAGATAAGAGGTCTTCATTTCCTCTTCTATGGTTATATTAGAAATATTTTCTTCTGGAATTTCGGATACAGTATTATCTGTCAAAATGAAGCCCTTTTAGAATACTTGAATATATAAATATTTTCCTTGATAATTTTCTACATAAAGAAAAAAGGAAACCTAACCCTAAAATTATACTAAACATAACCCCAACTAGCAAGCAAATGGTCGTAATAATTGACATTTTAGACGGATTAATCTTACAACTGAAATTTATTAATAAAAACCTATTATTTTCAATCAGTTAGTTTTACTTTTTATCAATAAAATAATTTATATAAATATGATTTATTTAATCAATTTAAACCTTTTAATTTTTAAATTAGTTAAAGCTCAAGAGGATTACAATAAGCTTGCTTTGAGCTACCTATAAAAATTTATATTTATTCTAATGTGGGGTTTATCTTGGCTATAGAGTGATTATACCGTTATTACTTCTGAGCATTGTAAGGCTTAATTCATAACATTAGTTTTGGTGGAAATTAATTATACTCAAACAAAATAGCCTTTGTACTAACAAATAAAAATCCGAAATAAATTAAAAAACCCTATAACCGAAGCTTTTTTAGCTTAGCTAAAAGGGTATTTCATCATCAAACCCTGGTTTTTCGCTAGCGGGGGCTGACCCGCCGCCTCCACCACTGGCTACCTGATTATAATTATCCGAACTACCGCCATCTTGACTATAGCCGCCGGCATCACCACGACCATCAAGCATAGTCAATTCACCATTATAACGCTGAAGAACTACTTCAGTTGAATATTTTTCAACGCCTGTATTATCTGTCCATTTGCGAGTTTGCAGAGATCCTTCAATATAAATTTTTGAACCCTTTTTCAGATAGTTTTCGGCAACTTTACAAAGATGTTCATTAAAAATCACTACCCGATGCCATTCTGTCTTTTCTCGTTTCTCACCCGTAGCTTTATCTTTCCAACTATCCGATGTTGCTATAGCAAGAGTAACGATAGGTGCGCCATCCTGTGTATGCCGTACTTCCGGGTCTTTACCCAAATTTCCAATCAGAGTTACCTTGTTGATGCTGCCTGCCATAGTAATATTTCCTTATACATAATTCGAATCTACATACCTTTACCATAGCTACAGTTGATCTAAGTGCAAAGTCTTTTTAAAGGTATTTTACTAGTCTTTAACAAACGGAACAAAACAAGATCTTTCTTTATACGAAAATTCTTTACTTTACGGCAAAACTGGTTAGAAAATAACAATCTCAATTGATGAAAAAGGTATCTAAATGCTGACTAAAATTTCTGTTCGTGGTGCAAGGGAGCATAACTTAAAGTCCGTTGATGTAGATATTCCACGAGATAAACTTGTGGTTATTACGGGTCTAAGTGGGTCTGGAAAATCATCACTGGCATTTGATACTATTTATGCAGAAGGCCAGCGAAGGTATGTAGAGAGCCTTTCCGCTTACGCACGCCAGTTTCTTGAGCTTATGCAAAAGCCTGATGCGGACCACATTGAAGGGCTCTCTCCCGCTATATCAATTGAGCAGAAAACTACGTCAAAAAATCCTCGTTCTACCGTTGGAACTGTAACCGAAATTTATGATTATATGCGCCTCCTATATGCTCGGGTTGGAATTCCTTATTCACCAACAACAGGTCTTCCTATAACTAGCCAAACCGTAAGTCAAATGGTTGATAAGGTTATGGAAATGGCAGAAGGAACAAGGCTCTATCTTCTTGCTCCTATTGTACGTGGGCGTAAGGGTGAATATCGAAAAGAATTCATGGAACTCCTAAAAGCTGGTTTTCAGCGAGTTAAGGTTGATGGTGAGTTTTATGATATTGAAGATGTTCCGGATCTAAATAAGAAAATAAAACATAATATTGAAGTTGTAGTTGACCGTCTTGTGGTGCGACCTGATCTTGAAACACGACTGGCAGATAGTATTGAAACTGCTCTTCAGCTATCAGATGGCCTTGTTGTCACCGAAGTTGCTAATGATGGCGCAATCAGGACATTGTTTTCTGCAAAATTTGCCTGTCCCGTATCAGGGTTTACCATCGAAGAAATTGAACCACGGTTATTTTCGTTCAATAACCCTTTTGGGGCATGCCCTACTTGCGATGGTCTAGGCCAGAAACTTTATTTTGATCCTGAGCTCGTTGTCCCCGACAAAAAGCTTTCACTAAATGATGGGGCGATAGCACCCTGGGGTAAGTCTAATTCACCATACTACTCCCAAACTTTGGAAAGTCTTGGTAGGCACTTCGGCTTTAAAACAAACACGTCCTATGAAAAACTTCCAAAAAACATCCAAGACGTACTTTTGTATGGCAGTGGGGATGAAGAAGTTGAGATCATTTATAAATCTGACAACATTAAAAGTTATAAAATAAAAAAAATCTTTGAAGGTATAATCGGAAATATCAAGCGTCGTTGGCGCGAAACCGACAGCTTAACGATGCGAGACGAATTATCAAAATACCAAAGCTCAACCACCTGCGATGCATGCAGTGGACACCGCTTAAAGGCAGAAGCCTTAGCTGTAAAAATAGACGGTAAGCACATAAGTGAAATAACCGAACTTTCTGTTCGCAAGTCTTATGAGTGGTTTCAAGGCCTAACCACCAAATTTACAGACAAAGAAACTGAAATTGCCAGCCGTGTCCTTAAGGAAATTTCTGAACGCCTAGGTTTTCTAAATAATGTAGGACTTGAATATCTTAACTTATCCCGAAAATCTGGCACACTATCAGGTGGCGAAAGTCAGAGAATTCGTCTTGCAAGTCAAATTGGTTCTGGCCTTACTGGCGTACTATACGTTCTTGATGAACCTTCTATTGGCCTTCATCAGCGTGATAATAGCCGCTTATTACAAACCCTTTCCAATCTTCGAGATATGGGCAATTCTGTTTTGGTAGTTGAACATGATGAGGAAGCAATTTTAAGCGCTGACCATGTCATAGACATGGGCCCAGGAGCTGGTATTCATGGTGGTGAAGTAGTTGCCCAAGGTACACCTAAACAAATTATGAGTAATAAGAAAAGTTTAACTGGAAAATATCTCAGTGGAAAGCTTTCCATACCGATACCCGCTGAGCGACGCAAAGGTCATTTTGCAGGCAAAAAACGTAAAGAAATAGTTATTAGCGGCGCATCTAGTAACAACCTAAAAAATATAACAGCTAAGTTTCCACTTGGGCTTATGACATGTGTTACAGGTGTTTCAGGTTCTGGAAAATCAACCCTTACCATTGACACACTCTATAAAGCAGTTGCACGTAAAGTTAATCGTAACCGAGTAATCCCAGGTAAACACGATACTATTACTGGTTTAGAGTTTATTGACAAAATTGTTGAAATAGACCAAAGCCCTATCGGTCGCACACCAAGATCAAACCCCGCTACCTATACTGGTGCATTTACCCCAATCCGTGATTGGTTCTCTAGCCTACCAGAAGCAAAAACACGTGGTTACAAGCCGGGAAGGTTTTCGTTTAACGTAAAAGGAGGGCGATGCGAGGCCTGTCAAGGAGATGGCCTTATCAAAATTGAAATGCATTTTCTGCCAGATGTTTACGTCAAGTGTGATGTCTGTGACGGCAATCGCTATAACAGAGAAACGTTGGAGATAAAGTTCAAAGGAAAATCTATTTCAGATATCCTTAATATGACTGTAGAGGATGGTGTAAAATTTTTTGCAGCCATACCTTCCGTTTGCGATAAAATCAAAATGATGCAAAAGGTGGGTCTTGATTATATTAAAATTGGCCAAGCTGCAACTACCCTTTCTGGGGGTGAAGCCCAACGTGTCAAATTATCCAAAGAGCTTTCAAAGCGTTCCACGGGCCGTACATTATACATTCTTGATGAACCAACAACTGGACTTCATTTTGAAGATATTAAAAAACTACTTGAAGTAATACAGGCCCTAGTAGATATGGGTAACACGGTCATAATTATTGAACATAACCTAGATGTTATCAAGACTGCTGACTGGGTTATAGATATAGGTCCTGAGGGTGGTAGTGGCGGTGGCATGATTATTGCCGAGGGTACACCAGAAAAAGTTGCCCGCGTAAAAGATAGTTTTACAGGCTATTATCTCCAAAAAGTATTGACGTATAACTAGTATAATATGAATTATTGTCGAGTATTCTATAGTAATTGAATAGTTCATTTACATTTTACATTTAAGCTACTTTTATTCAATGAATAATGTTATTAGCAAGCCAAACTTTGTATTGGACAAAAAATGAGTATCTCCCCTATCCATATAATCGGTGGCGGCATGGCTGGAACTGAGGCCGCATGGCAGTTATTAAATAAGGGTATCCCAGTTATTCTTCATGAGATGCGCGGTGTAAAAAGTACTAATGCCCATCAAACAGATGGATTAGCGGAGATGGTTTGCTCTAATAGCTTTCGTTCTGATGATATGGAAAATAATGCGGTTGGTCTTTTGCATGAAGAAATGCGCAGGCTTGGTAGTTTAATGATGGAGGCAGCGCAGGTAACTAAAGTACCTGCAGGTAGTGCCTTAGCCGTTGATCGTGAACACTTTAGTGAATATGTACAAAAAAAACTATTAGCTCACCCATTGTTTAGCTTAGAACGTGGAGAAGTGAGTTCTATCCCACCAGAAAGTTGGGGCGATGTAATAATTGCAACTGGCCCACTCACATCTGACGCGCTAGCACAAGCAGTACTTAAAATCACTGGGGTTGACGAGCTACAATTTTTTGATGCTATCGCGCCAATCATTTACAAAGAAACCATAGACTTTAGCAAAGCTTGGTTGCAATCACGTTATGATAAAGGCGATGGTGCAGACTACATCAACCTACCCATGAGTAAAGATCAGTATTACCAATTTATCGACGACATAACTGACGGTGAAAAATCTGATTATAAAGATTGGGAAACCGACATTCCATTTTTTGAGGGCTGCATGCCAATTGAAGTCATGGCAGAAAGGGGTCGGGAGACCCTCTCCTTCGGTCCTATGAAGCCCGTGGGCCTTGACAATCCACATTCAGATGAAAGGCCTTATGCGGTTGTTCAACTCCGTCAAGATAATAAGCTTGGCACCCTATACAATATGGTTGGTTTTCAGACGAAGCTTAAATATAGTTTTCAAAAGGAAATATTTCGAAAAATTCCTGGTCTTGAAAATGCAGAGTTTGCCCGTCTTGGCGGCCTACATCGCAATACATTTATTAATAGTCCGAAGCTTCTTGACGATCAACTTCGTCTAAAGTTAATGCCCCGACTTCGTTTTGCTGGACAAATTACAGGTGTTGAGGGCTACGTGGAAAGTGGTGCTATGGGTTTGTTGGCAGGACGTTATCTGGCTGCACAAATTCTTGGGAAGCAATTATCACCACCTCCCATAGTTACAGCTTTTGGTGCTCTAATCAATCACATTACTGGTGGCCATATTGAAGGAGCTGGAACTGCAAAAAGTTTCCAACCTATGAATGTTAATTTTGGTATCATGCCGCCGCTTGAGCATAAAAAACATGAGATCGAAGGGCGAATGGTAAAAATCAAACGTAAAGACCGTAAGCCGCTTAAATCAAAACGGGCCCTAGATGCCTTAGCTTGCTGGTTAGATGAGCCCGAATAGAGCCGAAAAAAATAATCTACACTGTCTTGGGAACACTGTTTCTTTCTCATTTATTTTGTATGGGTTATATCCCGCGTTCTTAATCATGTTAATATAACTGCGACTGAGCGAAGTTAGTAAAAAAAGTGGTTTAACATTTTTGCGAATAATATTTTTTTGACTTGTAATTTCGTGCAGATAACGTTCGGCTTCCATACAAATTACCTCGATCATTGCTCTAAGGCCGTCGGTGGCCTCCATCGAAAATATTTCTTTTTTACTAACACCATGCTGATCTAGTAAGTCTTGTGGCAAAGATATTTTTTTTAATGAAATGTGATACCGCAATGCTCGCAAGGTTCCAATAAGTCCCCAAGCAACTCCCACTTTATTACTTAGTGATAAGACATGTGCGTCTCGCTCACCAACTATCCAAGCCGCAGTTTCCATTAGGTTGCCAGAAGTACACCTTAAATATTTCTTAAACTCTGAAAAGTTAGCTGGGTTTTTATCATAAATATCAGCGGCCCTGGCATCGATAATTTTAGTAAACATATCCGTTTTTAAGTTATGCTGATGAAATGTGCTACTTAGTGCCAGCACAACTTCATGATTTCGCGGATTACTATTTGCTATTCCTTCAATAGCTTCTCGCCACCATTCAAGGCGTATTTCACCAAGCATAGGTTCAGAAACAGCTTCTCTTATTTTTGCTACTTCATGATTAAATGCGTATAAAGAGTATAGGTTTTCCCTAACGTCATTTTTAGCAAATAGTGTAATTAAAAAACGATCATAATCATGATTTCTAGTAACACTTGCACAATATGTTTCAATAACAGACATATGACTTAAATGACTGAAAAACATAAAAGATACAAGAGACATTTTGACGCATGGTTAATTTACTGTTAGGTTTACACTCGTTTTATTGAAACGCACGAAGCGTTACCCTATTTAGGGACGCTAAACTTGAATATTATTTAAGAGGGTAAATTTATGGGTAAAATTTTAGAGTCTTTGCCATTAACTATAGCCGCGGGTGTTATTCTCACCGTGGTTATGATTTTTGGTGCCGACGCAATTCAAAATAGCCAGATGACCGCGCCGGAAGCGCCAGCATCTGAAGCTATGAACAGTATGTAAGGATTATTAATTATGGAAGCAGAACTATATCTAATTCGTCTACTTCACGTCATTAGTGGCATTATGTGGATTGGTATTCTTTGGTACTTTAACTTTGTACAAATACCAAGTATGCCAAAAATTCCTGACGAGCAAAAGCCAGCCATTGGTAAAGTCATTGCTCCAGAAGCATTGTTTTGGTTTCGTTGGGGGGCTTTTTTCACAGTATTCACTGGTCTCGCACTAGCGTGGCGAAGCGGTTACCTCATGGACGCGATGATGCTCAATGAAGCACTCATCGGTATAGGTATGTGGCTGGGTCTTATTATGGCATTTAATGTGTGGTTCGTTATCTGGCCGGCACAAAAAATTGCACTTGGCATTGTTGAGGCTGACGCTGCTCTAAAGCCAACAATGGCAAGACGTGCGATGCTCTTTAGCCGTACTAACACTATGCTGTCAATCCCGATGCTAGCGAGCATGATTTCGGTCCAAAACCCTGTCATGTAGGTCTAGAAAAATAAATTAGAAAAGCCGGACTTTTTAGTCCGGCTTTTTTATTGCTTTTCTTTATTATCAATCGTTTAATATAAAAGGAAATTATTGTATACTTAAATTGCAATCAACGCAGCCGTCACATTACGACCTTCCTGGAGAAGTACATTATATGTTCTCGCAGCTGCACCAGTGTCCATCACTTCTATAGCAATGCCGGCCGTACTAAAAGCTTGTCTAATCTCCTTATTTAAGAAAAACAAACTTTCCCCCGTACCAACAATTAATAATTCAACATTGGGTGCGCGAAGAATAGGGTCTAAATTTTTAAGATTAATTTCTTCCTTAACTTGAACGTCCCAGGGGTAAAATCCAGCGGGTGTAATCAGCATGGATCCTTCAAAGCGATTTTCCCCCATACGAAACCCTCCGTCCCCGTATCCTGCGATAAAGGCTTCTTCATAGGACTTTATTTCATTAAACTCCATTAGCGGAACTGCTCTGGAACTGTATTTTTAGCATCATTATTTTTATCTTCTGGCTCCCGGCGTAGTTCAAACCATAGCAAAACCGGAGAAGCGATAAATATTGAGGAATATGTCCCAACAAAAACCCCCCATATCATCGCTGCTGTAAACCCATGGATTACCTCACCACCAAAATAGAAAAGAGCGCCAAGTGCAAGGAGGGTTGTGACAGATGTCATTACAGTTCTGGCGAACGTTTCATTAAGACTGTAATTAATTAAGTCAGGCATTTCCTTCTTACGGTATTTTCCTAGGTTTTCACGAATACGATCATATACAACCACTGTATCATTAAGTGAGTAACCAACAATTGTTAATATCGCAGCAATAATTGAAAGGTTAAACTCTAACTGAGTAATTGAAAACATCCCTATAGTCAGTATTACATCATGAACTAGTGCAATAACTGCACCAAGACCAAATTGCCATTCAAACCTTATCCATATATAAAAAAGGACAGCTCCAACTGCAAGTAACACTGACATAATCCCTGATTGTATAAGCTCGCCGGAAACTTTAGGGCCAACTGCTTCAGTACGCTGAAAGGATACCTCATCACTATAACTATTTTCTAGTGTCTTCTGAACCAAAGTAACTACTTCATCAAGGCTTTTATCTTCTTGAAATTCTATTCTAATAAGAACTTGATTATCATCACCAAATGTTTGTAATGCTACATCCCCCAGCCCAAGATCACCTGTTAATTCTCTAAGCTCAGTAAGGTTAGCCGTTTGTTCTGTGTGCGCCTCAATAAGAAAACCACCTTTAAAATCAATACCAAAATTTAGCCCTTTTGAAAAATAAATTCCGATTGAGCCTAAAATCATCAAAGCCGATAAAACATATGCAAGCTTACGAGCGTTTACAAAAGGTACATTTGTACCCTCGGGAACAAGTTTAAGTAACATTTTATATCAGTCCCACTATAGTTTTAAGGTTGCTGGACGTTTTTTACGTGCCCAGGTGACAATTATTAATCGCGATAGACTAACCGCAGTGAAAACTGAAGTAATAATGCCCGCGGCAAGCGTAACAGCAAATCCTTTGACAGGACCAGAGCCAAACTGAAAGAGGATCAGCGCTGCAATAAGTGTAGTGACATTAGCGTCAAAAATCGTACCAACAGCACGACTATATCCAACATCGATAGATGCAAGAACTTTTTTACCACGTCTCATTTCTTCTCTAATACGTTCAAAAATTAGCACATTAGCATCAACAGCCATACCAACGGTCAATACTATGCCAGCAATGCCTGGTAGAGTAAGTGTAGCACCAAACAGAGAAAGAACTCCAAAAATCATGAGTATATTTATTCCAAGTGCAAAATTAGCAATAAAACCAAAAAAACCGTAACTAAGAGTGATAAAAACCATAACTGCCAAAAGGCCAATAACCGCTGCTATTTGACCAGCAGCAACACTATCAGCGCCAAGGTCAGGGCCAACGGTTCTCTCTTCCACAATTCTAAGAGGTGCGGGTAGCGCCCCAGCACGAAGTAAAAGCGAAAGGTCATTTGTTTCCTGAACAGTGAATGATCCCGTTATAATTGCCGAGCCACCCAGGATTGGTGTATTGATGCGTGGTGCACTAATAATTTCACCATCAAGAATAATAGCGAATGGCTTGCCAACATTTGCTCGTGTTGCATCAGCAAATTGCTTGCCACCTTTGGAATTAAAGGTGATCCCTACAGCAGATCCATTGTCCTGATCCCGCTCCGGCATAGCATTAACTAAGTCTTCTCCTGACACCATAACTTCGTCGCGAATAGCAAGTTGAAAAACTGGATTTCCTGCTTCATCTTTTTCAATCGAGGGGTAAACGGTTGTTCGCGGGGGCATGCGGCCACGTAGGATATCATCCTGACTTACTGAAGTGTTAGTGAGATGAAAGTTCATCGCTGCTGCCGTATTAATTTTAGCTTTAACTTCCTCGGTACTTTCAATGCCAGGAATTTGAAGCAGAATTCGATCTTCACCGTTCTGTTGTATTGTAAGTTCTTTGGTACCATCTTCATCTATACGGCGACGGAGCACTTCTATTGATTGCTGAACCGACTGAGCTTTTTTTTCAACAACAGCCGCCTCTGAAAGCGAAATATTAATAATTGCGCCCTCACCATCTTCAATAATTATATCCTCAGTACCAACATCCGTTAAGCTCGCACCAACCTTAACAATTGATTCACGAATAACCTGAAGGGCATTTTCTCGATCTTCAGGATTAGTAAGGGTAACCAAAAGTCCCTGACTAATAATCCTATAGCGGTGCCGAATGGAATCATCCCGCAAATCATCGCGAATTCTCTGGCCTTTATCCAATAACATTTTTGCAATAGTCTCGTTTGTATCTACTTCAAGCAAAAAATGCGCACCACCCTGAAGGTCAAGCCCAAGTGTTACCCTGTTTGAGGGCAAAAAACCAGACAAGTCATCGATTTGATTATCTGTAAGAAAGTTAGGCATGGCCATAAGTATCCCAAGGAAGGACACTATGATAATTGTAAGAACTTTCCAGCGCGGGAAATCGAGCATTTTATTATCCGTCTATATCATACTTATTTTTTATCATCATTTGCATGTTTTTGTTTTGCCTGTACTTGACTAATTGTTGAGCGGATAACGCGAACCTTCACATCTTTCGCAATTTCGACATCTACTTCATTGTCGTCAACTACCTTTGATACTTTAGCTACAATACCACCTGATGTGACTACTTTATCGCCCCGCTTCAAGTTCATAACCATTGCTTTATGTTCTTTCGCACGTTTTTGTTGTGGTCTTATTAATAAAAAATAAAAAACCACAAAAATTAAAACGAATGGTAGTAAACCCATGAGACCACCCCCACTGCCACCACCAGCAACCTGCGCATATGCTTCAGATATAAACATTTATAAACCCTTCATTATTTAAAAAAAATTATCTATTGGATATAAAGCCATGACAGGTTAAAAACAAGGAGAAAGCTTTTATTTTTACAGAAACCTTTGAAAATATGCCTGATATAGATACAAAAACCTTAAATAGAATTGCAGACGCACTTGACCGTCTTTTACCAGTAGAAACCCCTATAAAATTTCTAAATAACGCAGATACATTCATCTGGCAGGTAAAGCCAGATAGGCTAATAGCAGTTTCAGACGTAAATCGTATTAATCTTAACCTTTTAAAAGGTATTGATCATGTAAGAGACTTATTAGTTAATAATACAAAACAATTCGACGATGGATTTCCTGCTAATAATGCTCTTCTCTGGGGGGCCCGTGGTATGGGGAAAAGTTCGCTAGTAAAGGCAATCCATGCAACGACCAAAAACATTACTTTAATTGAAATCCATCGGGGAGATATTCCCAGTTTACCAAGACTTCTCAGTGTTATTCGTAAGACTAAACGTCAGTGTATTCTTTTTTGTGATGATCTATCATTTAATCATGATGACGAAACTTATAAATCCCTCAAGGCAGTACTAGAAGGTGGTATCGAAGGACGGCCAAAGAACCTGATTGTATACGCTACATCAAATCAGCGTCACCTTATGCCAAGAGATATGATAGAAAACGAAAGTAGTAGTGCTATAAACCCATCAGAGGCAAAAGAGGAAAAGGTTTCGCTGTCTGACCGTTTTGGATTATGGCTAGGCTTCCACAGCTGCAATCAAAAAGAATATCTATCAATGATTGATGGTTACCTTGAAGACTATGACCTTAATATTGATAGAAAAGAAGTTCATGTAAATGCTTTAGAATGGTCTCGCACAAGAGGTGCTCGATCAGGGCGGGTTGCATTTCAGTATATGCAGGATTTAGCAGGAAAATTAAAAATTAAACTAGATTAAATTTAAGCATCTACAAGATAGACCTTATCTTCAATATTGTCTTGGATCAAAATTTTATAGTTAGACAGCTTACCTTTATCTTGTGAAGATATTTTTTTCCTAAGGCTTTTATCTTTAGGAAGATAATAATCAATGCTGTATATATCTGTACTTTTATTCATCATATTTTATTAAAGTGAAAAAGTGTTCAAATTCGAACCTCACTCAACTCATTACCTCAAATTTTCTAGTAGTTTACCAAACCTAATTAAAGTGCCCTAGGGCAAACTAAAAAGGCCGGGGCAAGCCCCGACCTTCATATAGTAAATTAATTTAAGCTTGTAAAGCGCTGTTTTAAAAGGGGTTTAAAAACCGCCCATACCGCCCATGCCGCCCATGCCGCCCATACCGCCCATATCAGGCATTGCAGGAGCCGCAGCAGCTTCAGATGGAACTTCAGCAACCATTGCCTCCGTTGTAATTAGGAGGCTAGCTACAGATGATGCATCTTCAAGCGCTGTACGAACCACTTTAGTAGGGTCAATAATTCCTGCAGCAACAAGATCTTTATACTCACCTTTTTGAGAGTCAAAACCAAAGTTAATATCCTTACTTTCTCTCATTTTACCTGCAATTACAGCACCATCATTACCAGCATTTTCTGCTATTTGACGAGCTGGTGCCTCTAGTGCACGGCGAACAATACCAACACCAACAGTTTGGTCATCATTTTCACCTTCAACACCTTCAAGAACGCGAGTTGCATAAAGAAGAGCAGAGCCACCGCCGGGAACAACACCCTCTTCTACCGCAGCACGTGTGGCATGAAGAGCATCATCCACGCGATCTTTCCGCTCTTTAACTTCAACTTCTGTAGAGCCACCAACTTTAATAACAGCAACACCTCCAGAAAGTTTAGCAAGACGTTCTTGAAGTTTTTCACGGTCATAATCTGAGGATGTGGCATCAGCTTGGGTACGTATTTGAGTGCAACGCGCTTCAATATCACCTTTAGTACCAGCACCGTCTACAACCACAGTATCTTCTTTTGTGATATTTACGCTTTTCGATGTACCAAGCATGTCTAGGGTTACTGTTTCAAGTTTTATACCAAGATCTTCAGAAATAACCTGACCACCAGTTAAGATTGCAATATCCTCAAGCATAGCTTTGCGGCGATCACCGAAACCGGGCGCTTTTATTGCCGCAATTTTCAAACCACCACGGAGTTTGTTAACAACTAGGGCAGCCAGGGCCTCTCCCTCAACATCTTCTGCAATGATAAGAAGGGGGCGACCAGATTGAGCCGCGGCCTCAAGGAGTGGAAGCATTGTCTGTAAATTTGATAACTTAGCTTCATGAAGAAGAATATATGGATTTTCAAGTTCAACAGACATCTTTTCAGCATTTGTGATGAAATATGGTGAGAGATAACCACGATCAAACTGCATACCTTCAACCACGTCAAGTTCGGATGCAAGACCCTTAGCCTCTTCAACTGTAATAACACCTTCTTTGCCAACCTTTTCCATTGCATTCGCAATCATGTCACCAATTTCTGTTTCACCATTTGCTGAGATGGAGCCTACTTGTGCTACTTCTTCACCTGTGGATATCGGCTTTGAGCGCGATTTTAGTTCATCAGAAATTTTTGCCACAGCAAGTTTAATACCGCGGCTAAGATCCATTGGGTTCATTCCTGCGGCAACAGACTTAAAGCCTTCGCGAACGATTGCTTGCGCAAGAACTGTTGCTGTTGTTGTACCGTCTCCAGCTACGTCATTAGTGCGCGATGCAACTTCACGAACCATTTGTGCGCCCATGTTTTCATAAACGTCGTTTAGTTCAATTTCTTTAGCAACAGACACACCGTCTTTAGTTATGCGAGGTGCGCCAAATGATTTTTGTAAAAGAACATTTCGACCTTTTGGACCAAGAGTTACTTTTACTGTATTTGCCAGGATATCAACACCGGCCATGATGCGTGAACGGGCGTCCGTTCCAAATTTTACGTCTTTAGCAGCCATTATTTTAATTCCTTATAATTGCTAATTGAGGTTGTTATTATTCAACAATACCTAAAATATCAGATTCTTTCATGATGAGGAGCTCTTCGCCATCAACTTTAATCTCAGTGCCGGACCATTTACCGAAAAGCACCTTGTCACCGGCTTTTACATCAAGCGCAGTTAATTTTCCATCTTCAGCTTTCAAACCTGAACCAGTTGCGATCACTTCACCTTCGCTTGGTTTTTCTTGAGCAGTGTCAGGGATGATAATACCACCCGCTGTTTTCATTTCTGATTCAACGCGACGTACTAGTACGCGATCGTGTAAAGGACGAAATCCCATTTTTTAGACCCCTTTTCTGGGTTGTTAATATTTTTGTTCTATTAATATGCACGAGCACAATACATTTAAGAGTGCTGGCGACTGTATAGAACAGATAGTATTTAGAAATAGAGTGTCAAGGTTTTAAAGCAAAAAAAAACATTTAACTAAAACGGTTAATAAATTAATAAAAAATACTACACCCTTTGTTCGGACCTCTTTAAAAACTAATTATAAAAATATTTTTCACTTTTTGCAAAAAAATTAAAGATATATAATGCGCTAATTTATAGTGGTGTGTAAGCATTTTTATTATCCTCAACTTCAAGGACCCAAAGATCTTCATCAAACTTTATTTGACGAGCTATATACTGATCTGCCTTAGCTTCTTCCACCCACCCATCACTAAGAGGATTACACCAATTTAAATTATCATTTATATCTCTTGATTGGACATATATCTTGCAGCCCTTATTATAGACATAATGTTTTATGAGCAAGAGACCTCGGTCCTTATCACCTTGGTGGTTAACGGTCGCCACTATAGACATATTTTCGCATCGCCTTACCTCAGCAGAGACTATAAATTTAGTTTTAAGTGATGAGTTAATTTCCATAAAATATTTTCATAATTTTTTTGCTGGTAATACCTCAAGTAATTGTGCTTTTTCCAAACCAACCTGAACAGCTTCGCGGCTTCCTCCTGATTTTCCTGCTATCCGGTAAGCATTAATTGCTTCTTCCCTCTTGTTTTCCAAGAGATACAAGTCGCCCTGAAGCATAAAGCCTTCCACTTTTGTTCGTTCATTGAGTTTTAATTGATTTGCAAAGTGATGACCGCTAACAAAATTATTGTCAAATTTTACAAGATCTATTAGTTCTCGTTGAAGAGAAAAGGTATCATTTACATGCGCCAATCCATTTTTCAAAATATCACGAGCCTTTATTAGTTGTTCATTTGATACATACGCTCTAGAAAGGTTTATATAAATGTCTTGGTCACCAGTAAAAAGTTCTAATGCCTTCTCTAAATTAGCAACTGCAGTGTCGAAGTTTCGTTGCATTAAGTTTAAACGACCAAGGGCTTTATGTCCTGACGGGTTATCTGTAAAATCTTTTATCATACCAATTGCAAGAACACTTGCTTTGTTCATTTTTTTCTCAGATAAATAAAAATTGAATAATTTTTCTCGAATAGATATTTTTCTAGGGTTTGTATTTATAGCGGTTAAAAGATAATTTTCTGCCTCAGTAAGATCGCCTTCATACAGAGAGTTTTTAAATAAAAGTTCATAAGCGGGAATATAACTCTTGTCCCTTGATAGTATATTTTTAAGACTATTTATTGCAACGTTCTGACGTCCCTCGGAAAATTCAAGTTTAGCTAGGTTTATCCGCGCAGGGTGATAATTCCGATCAATTCCAATTGCTTTTCTAAAATTACCTCTGGCTTCAACAATTTTATTTTGACCCAAGTATGAAAGCCCTAATAAATCAAATCCAATTGGTGATTTCCTATTTTGATCAATAATTCTCACTGAAAGATCCGTTGCAGTTTTATATTTTCCTTTTTTCAGTGCTTTATAAGATTCAATGATGAACCTTTGATTTGAATTTACATCACTATTTAAAATATTAGAAATATTTAAAGAAACTCCAAATTTTTCTTCACGATCAAATTTTTCTTTATTACTATAACTTTCCTTACTCATTTCCAATGAAGCAGCTTCCGATGCAAGTTTAAGAAACTCTGACGCTTTAGTATTATTTCCCGCAAGAACATTTGCCGTGCCAAGTAATAAGAAATCACCTTCGGCGAGGTTATTAGTATCTATTAAGTAACTTAGTGTCGAGACAGCCTCTTTATATTTACCTGTTTGTAAAAAACTTGCCCCCAGAAGCCTTCTTGCTTCAACATTTTCAGGTTCTATTTCTAATACTCTTACAAGAGAAATTTCTACTTGTTGATATAATTTTGACCTATAAGAAATTTTTGCTTTTAATAACAACCCAGGAACAAAGTCATTATAAACGTTCCCAGCCTGATCTAAATATTGTCTTGCTGTCGTAATATCATTTTTTTCAACTGATAAAAAAGCCATCATCAAATTAGCATACGCATGTGTTTTTTCTTTTTTTAAGATTTTACTAAGTATCACAAATGCTTCGTCAAATCGTTTTAAGTTATAAAGTGCGCCAGCTAACTTTGTTTCTATTAAAACATCTCCCGGTCGATAAAAGTCAGCTAATTCATAATATTTATATGAAGTCTCAGCTCCATGCGAGCGGTGAACTAGGTCTCCTTTTATCAAAAAAAGATCTGGATCTTTTGCATCAAGTTTTAATGCTTTATCTACATTGAATTCGGCACTTTCGTATTCTCCCATAAGATTATAAAGTTCTGCAAGCGGCTTATTTAGTGCAAGTCTATCTTCTTTTAAAAACGCGTTTGCTTTGTAAAAATTTATAAATGCCTCTTCCTTATTATTTTGTAAAAAATGCACCTGACCATAAAGCATATAAATTTCACCAAAATCAGAAGGTAGAGCATCTTCTATAATTATATGGTTAAAAATATCTGCGTATCTTTTGCGTAATAAATAGGATTTTCCAATATCAGCCAGAAGCTTTTTAGGCTCAATACCAAGGGTAGTTGCTCTCTGAAGCTCATGAAGTGCTATATCACCACTCCCTAACTCAATATAGTTTTTTGCAATTTCCCAGTGAAGCTCAGCATTATTAACATCATTAAATAATGCAATCCATTTTTCCTCTGTATCTTCAATTAATGCATAGCGTTCTAATTCTAATTGAGTAGCCTTCTGCGGCACATAAGTTTTCTCTGGGGGGGTAACCTTAGCTTTCGATAACGCAGTACCACTTTGTTGTCCGAACGAGTTGCCACTCAAAGCAATAAGAGTAATTCCAATAAACCCAGCTAACTTTAGATTAAAAGCCATTATTCTTATCCATACAAGCACACTAAAAAAGAATTGATAACACATAAACCATATAATGTTGAATAGCTAATGTCACGTATAATGGTTATTACAATGGTCATCATATTTACAAAAATAATTTTACCATAAAATAGTAATTACAAATTATTTATGATGAAATTTATCAAAATATTCATTGAAATCTATCATAAAAACAGCCTATCTTCAGGAAGCAGCCCATCATAAATTACCACAAGGAAAATCTAATGATCAAAAATATACTACTTGCCACCGCATCCATTGGCTTTCTTGCTGCTTGTAGCGATATTACAACCGCAGATAATACTGAAATATCAGCTATATGTACCCCAGCTGATATAGTCCTTAAAAATGGAGTAGTTCATACGGTAAATGAAAATAATCCGATGGCACAAGCCCTCGCAATTAAAGATAGTAAATTCATTTACGTTGGCGACAATGCTGGCGTAGAACGTTATGCCTGCGGCGAAGCAAATATTATTGATTTAAAAAATCATGCCGTATATCCAGGACTTATTGATAGCCATGGCCATATCATTGGCGTTGGTTTTAGAGAGGTAAACCTGAATCTTCAGGGTATTGACAGTCTTTCAGAAATGCTTGCGGCAGTAAAGGACTTCGCTGATGCCAATCCTGATCTTAAATGGATCAATGGCAGAGGATGGATTGAAAAAGTTTGGCCAGAAAATCGTTTTCCAAATCGTCAAGATCTAGATGCAATCGTTCCGGACAGACCTGTTACACTGGGCCGTGCAGATGGCCATGCATTGGTTGCCAATTCTATGGCGCTCGATGTAGCTAAAATTACAGGAGCAACTGAAAATCCTATCGGCGGTTATATTAATTTAGATGAAAATGGCGAGCCAACAGGTATGCTAATAGACACCGCGATGCGTTACATAAGGCCCTTTATTCCAAGCCCTACTCGCGAGCAAACCAAGGCAGCAATCCAAGCCGGAACCGAACGGAACGTATCTCTCGGCTGGACAAACTTTCAAAATGCAGGCAGCTCATATGATAATTTCGAAATGATGAGGGAACTTCATTTAGAAGGTAAGTTAGCCCATCGAATTTATGATGCAATGGGATTTGGTGATAGTTCAGCACGCCTTATAGCTGAAGGAGCTCAAATTGATCCAGAACATTATCTAACAGTCCGAGATATAAAAGCTGTTATGGACGGTGCTCTAGGATCCCGTGGAGCGGCATTCATCGAACCCTATGCTGATTACGATACAGTAGGACTTATGCGTTACACAGTTGATGAAATCACACCTATGCTAATCGCTGCTCTCAAAGCCGGCATACAAGTTGAGACCCATGCCATTGGGGATGATGCAAATCGTCAGATCCTAAATGCTTATGAAATTGCATTTAATACTGTACCTGATTCCGAACGCCTGATTAATGATCCTCGCTGGCGTGTTGAACATGCACAAAATATTCAACCTGAAGACGTTGATCGTTTTATTGATATGAATATCATTCCATCAATGCAGGCATCACACGCTATCGGCGACCTTCATTTTGCAGGTGATCGGCTAGGACAAGAGCGATTAGCCAATGCTTATTTGTGGCGCACACTTATCGATAAAGGTGCCATTATCGCAGGAGGTACAGATCAACCAGTAGAAATTGGTGATCCGCGCATTGAATTCTATGCTGCGGTTGCCCGTAAAGATTTGAACGGATACTCTGGTGAGGGCTGGCATCCAGAACTTGCCGTAACCCGTGAAGAAGCCCTAAAAATGCTCACAATTTGGGGCGCAACAGCAGCCTTTCAAGAAGACGCACTTGGTTCAATCGAAGTTGGCAAATTAGCTGATGTAAGTGTATTTGATAAGGATTGGATGACTATTCCATTTGATCAAATTATGTCATCACAAAATACACTTACCATCGTTCACGGTGAGATAAAACATCAGAAATAAAAATCAATAAAACAATAAAACAATAAAACAATAAAAGGCCGCTTACAAAAGCGGCCTTTTTCTTAAACTTTAGTATACTAGAAGAACCTATAAACCTAAAATATTAAGTATAATAATTATTTAAATTAAACTCTTTGAAACAATTTCATAGACATGTTTTGATAGATTTTTTTGTTTTAAAATATCTTCAAGTGTAGCAACCATCAATTTTTGTCTATCTAGATCAAAAGCTTTCCATCGTGTCAGTTGTTTTGCAAGTCCGGCAGCAATTTGTGGATTTATCGGATCAAGCACTTTTATATTACGTGCAAGAAATTGATAGCCTCGACCAGACTTATTGTGAAAAGAAACCTGATTAAGACCACAAAAAACACTAATTAAAGAGCGAACGCGGTTTGGTGTTTTAAAGTCAAAGTCTGGATGGTTATTTAAAATATCCATCTGGTCAAGAACATCATCTCTATTGGAAAGAGCTTGAGCACTGAACCATTTATCAATGACTAACGGATCATGTTTCCATTTGGTATAGAATTTTTCAATACTTTCCTCTCTACATTCCGCTTTACTATTTACCAAAAGTGTAAACGAAGCAATTTCATCAGTCATATTTCCCGCACTTAATAATTGATCGCTACAAAGCTTAATAATATCCTCATCTGCAATTTCCATCAAATAACCAAGAGCCACATTCTTAAGACGTCTGTTACCAACTTCTTTGGGATTATATTGATAAGGTTCCGTAGTTTTACATTCATTATAAGTTTTAAGGAGATCCGCTCTAAATGCTAATGCAAGGGTCTTAATAACAGATTTTCTTGCCAAATGGATGCCGTCTACATCGCTTGGTAATTTTTGTTGACCGATAACGCTTTCTGAAGGCAAGCTTAACATTTCCGCAGTAAATGCCCTATCTAGACTTTTATCATTAAGCACAAGCCGCATTGCATCAACATATTTAGTATCGACTTTGGGCTCCCGACCTTCATTGATATTATCAACCACAGATAAAATAATGTCAGTCGATATTTCCTGAGCCGCTTCCCAACGATTAAAACTATCACTATCGTGTCCAATTAAGAATATTTTTTCTGACCTGCTTAGACCATTTTTTATTTTTATTGGCGCTGAGAATCCACGTAAAATAGACGGAATTGGTTTTTCTAATATATTTTTAAAAAGAAATGATTGTTTTTCTTTTTTAAGGTTTATAAGCCTTGTTCCACCTGACAATAATTCCGTTCCATCACTACCTAACAAACCAATTTCAATAGGAATGTGCATAGATTTTTTGTCAGTTTGGCCCGGTGTATCAGGAATTGATTGCGTCATAGATATTTCATAGGTTTTTGCTATATCATCAAAATGACCAACAGTAGTTATTTCTGGTGTACCTGCCTGACTATACCATAATCTAAACTGCTTAAGGTCAATTCCAGAACCATCTTCCATCGCTAAAACAAAATCTTCACAAGTAACCGCTTTTCCATCGTGGCGTTGAAAATAAATATCCATTGCTTTTCTGTATTTCTCTGGACCAAGGATCCTGTGGATCATTCGAATAACTTCAGATCCTTTTTCATATACAGTCATTGTGTAAAAATTATTAATTTCCATGTAAGATTCCGGCCTGACAGGATGAGCCATTGGCCCGCTATCTTCTGCGAATTGGTGCTGTCTAAGTGTTCGCACATCATTGATCCGAGCTACGGCACGACTGCCCATATCAGATGAAAATTCATGATCACGAAACACAGTTAGTCCTTCTTTGAGACTAAGTTGAAACCAATCACGACAGGTAACCCTATTTCCAGTCCAGTTATGAAAATATTCGTGGGCAACTACAGTTTCAATAAAAGAAAAATCTGTGTCTGTCGCCGTCTCGGCCTTAGCCAATATGCATTTTGTATTAAATATATTTAAACTTTTATTTTCCATCGCACCCATATTGAAATGACTTACGGCGACAATATTAAATATATTAAGATCATACTCGAGGCCGTAAACTTCCTCGTCCCATTTCATCGAAGCTTTGAGCGAGGACATTGCATGAGGACATTTATCTAGATCTTCTTTTTCAACAAAAATCCTTAGGGTGACATTAATACCGCCTCTAGTTTCGAAATAATCTTCCAGATAATTCAGATTACCACCTACCAATGCAAATAAATAACTTGGTTTTGGAAATGGATCCTGCCATGTAACAAAATGCCTTCCCTCGTCCAGAAGTCCTTTATCAATTTCGTTGCCATTAGATAGGAGAACGGGAAATTCTTTTTTTGAAGCTTCAATGCGGACCTTATAAGTTGCCATAACATCAGGTCTATCTGGAAAATATGTAATCCTTCTAAAACCCTGTGCCTCGCATTGAGTACAAAACATGCCGTTTGACATATATAGGCCCTCAAGAGCTGTATTTTTTTCTGGGACAATGTCATTTTTAATTAAAAGATCAAATTCATTTGGTGTGTTATTAATGGTTAATGTTTCATTACCTAATACAAACTCAACACTTTTATTATCGAGCATAACTGACTTCAGTAAAAGATCTACGCCATCAAGGACCAGAGGGGCGCTCCCCTCACCTTGTCGACTTATATGCAGAAGTGATGTTACATGGGTAACACCATCATGCAGTTCAAATTTCAGATCAACAGTCTCAACTAGAAAATCAGGTTTTTTGTAATCAGATAGATACTTCGTTAATGGCACAACCGTATCTTGTACAATTTCAGGCATATTATTTTTCCACTTTACTTAATTAATAACAACTGACGCCTTGTATAGGGTTAGTTGTGACAGGTTTAATACCTTTTTTAGTTTCATGTGCATATTTCACCATAAGGCAAAACAAGAGAAAACAAAGGCGTGTTCTCTTCAATGGCTAAATTGGGCTCAATAATCGTCGCGGAGATAATCTTTAAATATTCAGTATTATATTTTACTGAACAGCAAATTTCGGGCTTAAGTTCTTTAGCGCCCTCCGAGTAACGATCTTGCACCAAAGATGAAATTTTCATAGCATACATATTTCTCACATTAAAATTATTACCGGGCACAGAGTAAATGAAATCAATCCTTCGCTACAATCAAATTATTTAAATTTTATAAATTTATTTCTGAATAGACATTTTGTAATGATTAATTTGCTAGATCCAAGTGACCAAATTTAAATTAATTAAGTTACCTCAATTATATTTTTTTATTATATTCAGATGGATACGGAGGTAATTAAATAGTATTTAAATAAATTGATCATTGTTCATTGGCATTAATTCGTTTAATTTTAATTTAATTAAACTCATTCATACTTGGGAAATAAAATAAGTGCTCGATTTTAACGATCCAATTATCACCTTAATGATACTGCCTTTTACCATCACAATTATTGGTCATGGGCTATTTCGTTTTTTTGCAGGGGAAGGCCTCGGCCACACTCTTGCCAATGGCTCTCTAATTATAGCGTTTATCATTACACTTCTAGTTTTTTATGGCTTACCCGGCATACCAATTAGAACTAACACCGACCAACTTTTGTTTATTTGCCTAATTTCCTTGTGTTTTGGTTTTTTGCAGGACCGCTATCCAAAAATCAACTTCTTATCACCAACCATCCATATAGCTTTAATGGTATTAGTTGTATTTTGGATTTATACAAATAATGGAAATTTTCCTGTTATCAGAACCAATTTATTCTCGCTGGCTTACATTACAATTCTGGCTATTACATTTTTTTTAAAATTAGAAGCTATACAATATAACGAACTACAGGCACCAATTGCTTTATTCTGGGTAGCTGTTGGGCTTTTTGTAGTAGCTAGAGGGTCCGAAATATCTATTAGTGAAAATTTAATGCTGATCCTTATTTCTGCCCTTGCTGCTTATCTTATTCTAAACTTTCCCAGACCTAAATTTCCTTTTGGAGCATCAGCACTTTATCCTGGCTACCTGATTATATTGAGCGTTGCAATGCAGATGATCAATATAGACCCCAGTCTTGTTTTCTCACTTTTAATTCTTAGTATAATTTTTTACACTGAAAATTTAATCAACTTTTTACCTGAAACATATGCTACCCCGCTAATCAAATTAGTAATGCCCGCCATTCCAATAGGGATTGCCTGGCTATTTTCATAATCCTGAAATGCATTAAATATATACTTTAGTAATTGAGTAAATTCTTCTTCGCTTCAGAACCTGCATAAATTGAAAATAAACCAGCATTATCACACACAAAAATAATTTAAAAAAAACTACAAAAAGTTCAAAGTTATTGGTTTTTCATACTTATAATCCTAATGGTAGCCTTTAAGGACCAAAATATTCATTAAAACTAATTTTATCTTTGCATAGACATGTTGACACATATGGCTATACTGCGCCAACTTTTAACCCGGCCTAACGGATTAGTGACAACATCATGACCCTAAGAAATATTGCCATTATCGCCCACGTTGACCACGGAAAGACAACCCTGGTTGACGGAATGTTCAAACAGAGTGGAATGTACCGCGATAATGAAAGCGTAGAAGATTGCGCTATGGACAGCAACGATATTGAAAAAGAGCGTGGCATTACAATATTTGCCAAATGTACGGCTGTAGAATGGGGCGATCACCGTATAAACATTGTTGATACACCTGGCCATGCCGATTTTGGTGGTGAAGTAGAACGCATACTCAGTATGGTTGATGGTGTAATATTGCTTGTCGATAGCGCTGAGGGCCCTATGCCACAGACTAAGTTTGTCACTGGAAAGGCTCTTGCTCTGGGCTTAAACCCAATTGTGATTATTAATAAAATTGATAAAGCCGACCGTCGTCCAGATGAAGTTCATGATGAAATATTTGATCTCTTCGTGAGTTTAGAAGCTAATGACCAACAGTTAGATTTTCCAATGCTATATGCCTCCGGCCGTGACGGTTGGGCCTCAAATGATCTTGATGGTTCTCGTGAGAATTTGGATCCCCTTTTTAAATCGATCATAGATTATTATGATAAGCCTGCCATGCGCACGAAGGAAATCATTGATCAACCTTTCACAATGCTTTCTACGCTTCTCGACCGTGACAATTTTATGGGGCGTGTGCTTACTGGCCGTATACAAACAGGAAAAATTAGTGTTAATGACCCGATTAAGGTATTAAATCAATCAGGTGAAACTGTTGAAACTGGACGAGCAACAAAACTCATGTCATTCGAAGGTCTGCAGCGCGTTCCCGTAGACGCGGCCATAGCTGGGGACATTATTGCTATTGCTGGCCTGAAAATCGCTACCGTTGCCGATACAATTTGTGACCCTGCTAACACCATTCCACTTCAAGCTCAACCAATTGACCCTCCTACCCTTTCAATGCGATTTTCTGTGAATGATAGTCCGATTGCTGGTCGCGAAGGAACAAAAGTAACATCCCGTATGATCCGAGATCGCCTTGAACGTGAATCAGAAGGTAACGTCGCCATTCAAATTACTGAAAGTGATGGTAAAGATAGTTTTGATGTTGCTGGTCGTGGTGAACTTCAGCTAGGGGTGCTTATTGAAACAATGCGCCGCGAAGGTTTTGAACTTTCTATTTCACGCCCGCGGGTTATTTACAGGGAAGATGAAACTGGTTCACGTACGGAACCCTACGAAGAAGTTGTAATTGATGTAGATGAAGAATACTCAGGTGTTGTTGTTGAAAAAATGGCAGAAAGAAAATCCGAGATGACTGATATGCGTGCCTCAGGTGCAGGCAAATCACGCATTACGTTTCTTGCACCCTCCCGTGGCCTTATAGGATATCACGGTGAGTTTCTTACTGATACACGCGGCACAGGCATTATGAACCGCACATACCACAGCTACGGAGCCTATAAGGGTCCTATACAAGGTCGCCGTGTTGGCGTGCTCATTAGTATGGGTGGAGGGAAAGCTGTAGCCTACGCTCTATGGGGACTAGAGGATCGCGGTACAATTCTAATTAATCCTCAAGAAGAGGTATACGAAGGCATGATCATCGGTGAACATGCTCGTGCGAACGACCTTGATGTAAACGTACTTAAAGGGAAGCAACTGACAAATATCCGTGCCTCTGGTAAGGATGATGCAATTAAGCTTACACCACCTCGCAAACTTAGCCTTGAACAAGCTATCGCTTATATTCAGGACGATGAGCTTGTAGAAATCACTCCAGAAAGTATTCGTTTGAGAAAGCGTTTCCTTGTTCCTCATGAGCGGAAAAAGGCAGCCCGGGCAGGCAAAGCTTAAATTAATAACATTAGTGCATTTATTCAAAAAGACCGTCACCGAGTTGGCGGTTTTTTTTATACACAACTTGACAATCTTGCTAAAATCATTGAAACAGTCGATTAGGAATTAGGAAGGTTTAAAATGATCATCAGCGAAGGTTTTAACCCTTATATCGACCTTATGCATGAGCTCGCTGACGCTGCTGCCCCCGTAAGTCTAAAATATTTCAAAAAAAATATCGATATTAGCAACAAAGGCCCAAAACTGAATAGCAGCTTTGATCCGGTAACAATAGCTGATCTGAATACAGAAAAAACTATTCGCGAAATAATCCGCAAGCATTACCCAGATCATAACATTATGGGTGAAGAGCAACCAGACGAACAAAAAAATAGTAATTATACTTGGATTATTGATCCTATTGATGGAACTAGAGCTTATATTACCGGTATCCCTACATGGGGGACCTTGGTAGCACTGAAGTATAAAGGAAAAACAATTGCCGGCATGCTTGATCAACCTTACCTCAAGGAACGTTATATTGGGACAAGCAAAGGTACACTGCTCAATGGAAATAAAATTAAAACCCGGGCATGCAAAACTATTCATGAGGCTACTATTTCCACAACAGATCCGTTAACTCTCTTTACAAATCAAAATGAACAGGACAAATTTCTCAGGATAGCCGCTGATGCTAAAATTATGAGAAATGGTTATGACTGTTATGCATACGCAATGGTGGCAGCAGGCTTTATTGATGTTGTCATTGAAAGTGGTCTTGAGGCTTATGATATACAAGCACTTATACCTATTATCGAGGGGGCTGGAGGTATAGTCACGAACTGGCAAGGTGCACCAGTAATTACTGGAGGTCAGGTTGTCGCTTCCGGCGATACAATAGTCCATAAACAGGTAATAAAATCACTAAATAAGGCCATTTAAATCATCACAGCTAAAAAAGTGCTGAAATTTATTTATAAAAACCTCAAACATAATTATTACTGGCAACATTAAGTTTCTGTTAAATAATTGTTCAGTTCCTCAAGCACCTCGTCGCGAAACTCATCAGTTTCGAGATATAATTCGTGCCTTGCGCCTTTAATTATTTTCAAAGTGGCATTCTGCATACCATCAAATATTTGGAATGTCCTATTATTATCAACCACGTATTCTTCACCTGCTAGCAATACAAGTAGAGGGGTTTTGATGCTGCTTAGGTAATTTGCGCTTTTTAACAACTTAATACTTTTCATTGCACCTTTTAACCAGCCAAAAGTAACGCCACCTACAAAGAGTTCTGGTTTTTCACTTAGAACATACTGAGCCCAATCATATCGTGCCCTGTCGTGGGTAAGACGACTAAAGGCATAATCATGATTAATCACACCGCTATGGCGAGCTTGACCAGTTGCATAAAAATTTGAAAATCCAAAAATATTCGCTAAATATGTATATATTTTCATAAAAAAGGATTTAGTTTTGTTGCGTATATAAAAATTAGTAAAGGGAGCCATAAGTACTGCTTTTTTAAATACGTTTGGGTAGTCATGCAAATATCTTATTGCCAAATGAGTACCCAAAGAATGAGAACATAAATAAAGTGGTTCCTTGCGGTTTTTGGGAATAATTAATCGTTCAACGATCTCGTGGATATCTTTTACAATATGTCCAAAATTAGGATTATGGCTTTTTTTATTGTTACTTAAACTACGATCAGATCCACCCTGCCCCCGATGATCATAACTGTAAACATCAAAGCCAACACCTTGCAGATATTCGATTAATTCTGTTTGTTTTTCAATAAAGTCTCGGTGACCATTTAGAAGCATTATAGTTGCTTTTTTTTCAACTGTTGCTGGAAATAAGCCCCATCGAAGTTGAGTACCATCATCTACTATAATATAATCTATAGAACTATTTTTTGGTAAAAAATTATTATAATTTAATGCTGTAATATCTTTCATATTTTATAATTACATTAAAGCATTTAAATCACAATATTAGTCTTGCTTATGAGCATAAAAAACTCTATTTATAATTATTATCAACAAACAAAAACTATTATAAATTATTATAAATGGAGTATATAAATGTCCCTTATCAACCAGAAGGCACCAGATTTCACAGCACAAGCAGTTATGGAAGATGATCAAATTAAAGAATTAAATCTTCATGACTACCTTGATGGTGATTATGGACTTATATTCTTTTATCCACTTGACTTCACGTTTGTTTGTCCATCTGAAATTATTGCATTTTCAAACCGTATGGATAAATTTAAAGCACTTGGCTGTAAAGTTGTTGGAGTGAGTGTTGATAGCCAATTTTCTCATTATGCATGGCGTAATACACCTGTTGAAAAAGGTGGCATCGGAAGTATTAACTTCCCACTTGTTGCTGATTTAACGAAGTCGATTGCATCAGACTACGACGTACTTATAGAAGGTGCCGGCGTTGCTCTTCGCGGTTCCTTCCTCATTGATAAAGCTGGAAACATACGCCACTATGTGATTAACGATCTTCCACTCGGCCGCAATGTAGATGAAACCCTTCGTATGGTTGAAGCACTTCAGTTCACTGAAGAGCACGGAGAGGTTTGCCCTGCTGGTTGGAATAAAGGCGATGATGGAATGAAACCTAGCGCAGATGGTGTTGCTAGTTACCTTGAAGGTCACGCTGAAGAACTATAATGATGTCAATAAATTTACGAATTACCCTCGCTTGAAAGAGCGGGGGTTTTTTATGTTTAAAGCCATTGCCTTTAACAAGAAGATTAAGTAGTCTTCGCCTTCGTCTATGACACGCACCCGTAGCTCAGCTGGATAGAGCGCTGCCCTCCGAAGGCAGAGGTCGAAGGTTCAAATCCTTTCGGGTGCACCAATTACCGCAGTTAAGTTATTGATTTATATTCATTATTTATCTAAATATAAAATTCTATCCCCCTTTTTATCCCCCCTTTTATAGTCGGTAAACTTCTTTTATTAGTCCGATTAACTTCATTGATAAGCTTTTCACATCATTGTTAATATACCTACTAGATTATCTTGGCCCTCGTTTCAATGGATCAGGATGAAATGGGTGACCGTCAGGCAACCCAGGCGGTACAAAGTTCCT